>WNFM01155210.1_pt1 | contig 144709 bp, 138 predicted proteins | sample 5400271 | NCBI WGS metagenome assembly WNFM01 (sample SAMN13153352, study PRJNA577476) | soil metagenome | isolation source: 60 cm saprolite on Douglas fir-dominated hillslope | place: USA:California | collected 2013-09-17
GCTCAAGTTCTACGCCTCGGCCCGCATCGACATCCGCCGCATCGGCGCCATCAAGAAGGGCGACGAGGTGATCGGCTCCGAGACGCGCGTCAAGATCGTCAAGAACAAGGTCGCGCCGCCTTTCCGCACCGCGGAATTCGACATCCTGTACGGCGAGGGCATCTCGCGCGAGGGCGAAGTGCTCGAGCTCGGCGTGATTCACGGAGTGCTGGAGAAATCCGGTGCCTGGTACATCTACAACGGCGACCGCCTCGGCCAGGGCAAGGACAACGCGCGCGATTTCCTCAAGGACAACGCGGTGATGGCGAAGGAAATCGAGGCCAAGATCCGCGAGAAGGCCGGCACCAAGGTCCCGGCGAAGCCAGCGGCCGCGGAAGCAGTCGTCGAGGACAAGAAAGTCGAACGCCTGCCGACCCGCAAGCGCAGCAACGAAGGGTAATGAACGAGGCGCCTGACACGCCCGCCGAACTGAAGGCGCGGGCGCTCAGGCACCTCGTCAGACGCGAGCACTCCCGGGCAGAGCTGGCCCGCAAGCTCGCGCCGCATGCGGCATCGGCGCAGGACTTGGAAGCATTGCTGGATTTGCTGTCCCTGAAAAAACAACAATCCGATGAGCGCTTCGCCGAGCAACGCGCGCACACGCTCTCCCGCAAGTACGGCGCGGCGAAAATTCGCCAAGAACTGAAGGCAAAGGGGATCGCCGACGACGTCGTGCGACGCATCTCCTCGGAAGGCGAGCTGGAACGGGCGCGGTCCATACTCGATCGGAAGTATCGCCAACCGGCAAATTCACGCGAAGAGAAGGCCAAGCGCGCTCGTTTCCTCCAGGGCCGGGGTTTTTCCCATGAAGTCATCCGTCGTTTGATCTTGTTGTCCGAAGTTTCGGAATAGGTCATCCGCGCATGCCGGCGCGGCGTTCTTCCCTTTACGCATTGGCGTGGAGAGGAGGTGAACGAAATGGATCAGACACAAGCATTGGCCGTGGTGCGTTCGCTCGCGAACGGCGTGGATCCGGAATCGGGGGAAGTGTTCCCGCCGGAGAGCGCGTACCAGAGGCCTCAGATCGTGCGGGCGTTATACGAGGCCGCGAGCGCGCTCGAGCAGCAGGAGCGCTATCAGCGCCGCAAGGCGCAGTTGCCCGGCAAGACCGGCGAGCCGTGGAGCGAGGAGGAGGACCGCAAGCTGCTTTCCGGCTTCGACGCCGGACGCGCGCTGCAGGAGCTCGCCGCGGCGCACGAGCGCACGATGGGCGCGGTGAGAGCGCGCCTGCTGAAGTATGGGCGAATCAATGCCTAACGGCGGGCGCATCAACGCCTAGCGCGCTAGCAAATCATCTCCTAGAGGGGGGTTCACCCGGAGCGACCGGCCGGCGCTCCGGGGTTTTTCACCCCTGCAGTAGAATCTTCGCAATGAAATCAAGCGAGATTCGCTCGGGCTTCCTCGAGTATTTCCGCTCGAAAGGACACGCCATCGTGGCGTCGAGCCCGCTGGTGCCGGCCAACGACCCGACGCTGCTGTTCGTTAATTCGGGGATGGTGCAGTTCAAGGATGTGTTCCTCGGCAAGGAAAAGCGCTCCTACGTGCGCGCCACCACGTCGCAGCGCAGCCTGCGCGCCGGCGGCAAGCACAACGACCTGGAAAACGTCGGCTACACCGCGCGGCACCACACCTTCTTCGAGATGCTGGGCAATTTTTCCTTCGGCGATTACTTCAAGCAGGACGCGATCCAGTTCGCCTGGGAGTTGCTCACCAAGGTCTACAAGCTGCCGCCGGAGAAGCTGTGGGCCACCGTCTACCAGACCGACGATGAGGCTTACGAGCTGTGGACCAAGACCATCGGCCTGCCGAAGGAGCGCGTGGTGCGCATCGGTGACAAGGGACAGAAATACCAGTCGGATAACTTCTGGCAGATGGCGGATACCGGGCCCTGCGGCCCCTGCAGCGAGATCTTCTACGACCACGGGCCCGGCATCGCCGGCGGGCCGCCGGGATCGCCCGACGCGGATGGCGACCGCTACATCGAAATCTGGAATCTAGTGTTCATGCAGTACGACCGCGACGCGGCCGGCGTGCTCACTCCGCTACCCAAGCCCTGCGTCGACACCGGCATGGGCCTCGAGCGCATCGCCGCCGTGCTGCAGAAAAAGCATTCCAACTATGAAATCGATCTGTTCCAGGACCTGATCAAGGCGGCGGCCCGGGAGACCAGGCATGCCGATTTGAAGAGCCCGTCGCTGAATGTGATCGCGGATCACATCCGCGCCTGCGCCTTCCTGGTTGTCGACGGCGTGATTCCGGGGAATGAAGGGCGCGGCTATGTGTTGCGAAGAATCGTGCGACGGGCCATCCGGCACGGCTACAAGCTCGGCCAGAAACAGGTGTTCTTCCATCGCCTGGTGGCCGACCTCGACCGCGCGATGGGCGATGCCTATCCCGAGCTGCGCAAGGCGAAAGACAGGGTCGCAGAAGTGCTGAAGCAGGAGGAAGAGCGTTTCGCCGAGACGCTGGAGAATGGCATGCGCCTGCTCGAATCGGCGCTCGCTTCCGGCGAAAAGCTGCTCGACGGCGAGACGGTGTTCAAGCTCTACGACACCTTCGGATTTCCCGTGGATCTGACCGCCGACATCGCCCGCGAGCGCGGCGTACGTATCGACATGGCGGGATTCGAGGCCGCGATGGACGAGCAGCGCGAGCGCGCGCGCGCCGCGTCGAAGTTCTCCGCAGCGACGGGGCTCACCTACACGGGCGGTAAGACCGAATTCCGCGGCTACGACACGCTCGGCCTCGGCGCCAAGGTGGTCGCGCTCTACCGTGAGGGGACGCAGGTCCCGGCGCTGAAAAGCGGTGACTCGGGCACGGTGGTGCTCGACCGCACGCCCTTCTATGCCGAGTCCGGCGGCCAAGTGGGAGATCGGGGCGAGCTGGCCGGACCGACCGGCACCTTCGAGGTCGTGGACACGCAAAAAGTCCAGGCCGACGTCTTCGGGCACCAGGGCACGCTCAAAGCGGGGGCGCTCAAGGTCGGCGACTCGGTCGAGGCGCGCGTGGATACCGCGCGCCGCGAGAACACGATGCGTAACCACTCGGCCACGCACCTGATGCACAAAGCGCTGCGCGAAGTGCTCGGCCCGCACGTGCAGCAGAAGGGCTCGCTGGTCGACGCTGAAAAGACGCGCTTCGACTTCGCCCACGACAAGCCGATGACGGAGGACGAGATCCGCAGGGTCGAACAACTCGTCAACGCGGAAATCCTGCGCAATACGCCGACCAAGGCCCAGATCATGCCGATCGAGGCCGCCAAGAGTTCCGGCGCGATGATGCTGTTCGGCGAAAAATACGGCGACGAGGTGCGCGTGCTCGACATCGGCACCTCGCGCGAATTCTGCGGCGGCACGCACGTCGCGCGCACCGGCGACATCGGCTTTTTCAAGGTCACGGACCAGGGCGGCGTCGCCGCGGGCGTGCGCCGCATCGAAGCGACCACCGGCGCAGGGGCGCTGCGCTGGGTACAGGCGGCGGAGGGCGAGCGTAAATTCGTCGAAGGCTTTTTCCAGGCGAGCGGCGAAGCGCTGAAGAAGAAGCTCCTGGCCGAGCGCGAGGAGCGGAAAGCGCTCGAGAAGGAGCTGGCGCGCCTGCGCTCGAAGCTCGCCACCGGACAGGGCGCCGACCTCGGCTCCCAGGCGATCGACGTGAAGGGAATCAAGGTACTCGCCGCCCTGCTCGAAGGCGCGGACGTGAAGACGCTGCGCGAGGCGATGGACCAGATGAAGGCGCGCCTGAAAAGCGCGGCGATCGTGCTCGGCGCGGTGAACGACGGCAGGGTTTCGCTGATTGCCGGCGTCACCGCCGACCTGACCGGCAAGGTCAAGGCGGGCGAGCTGGTGAATTACGTAGCGCAGCAGGTGGGCGGCAAGGGCGGCGGCCGGCCGGACATGGCGCAGGCCGGCGGCACCGAGCCGGCCAGGCTGCCGGCCGCGCTGCAGTCCGTAAAATCCTGGGTCGAGGAAAAAGTCTAGAAGCCGATGCGCGGCCGCCGGTTGCGGCCTTCCTGGATGTCTTCGGGGCCGATGTCGTCGCGTCCGGCGAGCTTGGCATTGCCGAACGCGGCGTGGATGGTGCGGCGCATCTCGCGCGGCGGCAGCGCTGAAAGTTTCTCGAGCGCAGAGGCGCCGAGCGCTTCCGGGAAGCGGCGCCCCCAGTCGTGCGCCTCGCGCACCTCGCGGTAGATCGACGCCGCGATGCGCGCCGAGCCCTCGGCGTCGGGCGCGTCGATCTCGTAGACATTGAGGCGGCTGAGGAGCGGCTCCGGGATGCGCGCGGCCTCGTTGGCGGTCGCCAGCCAGACCGCGCCGGAAGCATCGATCGGCACCTCGACGAATTCGTCGACGAAGCGCGTCGCGGTATCGGTCTCGAGCAGCTCGTAGAGTGCGCCGAGCGGGTCGTACTGGCTGTCGGCGCTGGTCTTGTCGAGCTCGTCCACCACGATCACCGGATTGGCGTAATCGCCGTTGAGGAAGGTGTCGAATACCTTGCCCGGCTTGGCGTTCTTCCACTGCGAGGAGGCGCCCGAGAGCACCCAGCCGGCGGTGAGCGAGCTCATCGGCACGAAGCCGTAGCCGGTGCCGAGGAGCTCCGCGATGCGGCGCGCGAAGTAGGTCTTGCCGATGCCGGGCTCGCCGAGCAGCAGCATCGGCGGCAGCTCGACCGAGTCTTCCGAATCGACGCACAACGCGAGGTGCTTGCGGATGTCGTCGAGCACCTGGGTGAAGTTCGGCAGCCCCTCGAACAGCGGCTCCATCGCCGGCAGCGCGGAAGGCTTGACGGTGAAGCGCTGGCCGCCGAGGCGCACCATTTTCTCGTAGACGGTGCGCAGCGCCTCGTTGGCGGTGGGAGAGAGTTCCTGCAGCGCTCGTTCGACGGCGCCGACGTCGTAGACGTCCTTGAAGCCTGCGATCGGAATGGTCACGGCTGCAGCCATGGAACACCGCCTTCCGTTTTTCTTCGTGCGCAGACGCTAGCATGGCCGCAGGGGCCAGGCAAACCCGCGCGCTGGCAGCAAGCCCGCGCGAGTGCCAATCCTGTAAAGTTGCCGCTCATGAATCCATTAACGCCAGGCGAATCGCGTACGTTGACCCCCGACTATTTCCGCAAATTCGGCGACGGCCACCTGCCGGGGCTGCTGGGCGTGGAGATCCTGTCGGTCGGCGAGCAGGGCGTCGAGAGCCGCCTGCAGGTGCGGCGCGAGGTGATGGCGCCGAATGGCTTCCTGCATGCCGCCACCGTCATCGCGCTCGCCGACACCAGCTGCGGCTACGGTTGCGTGGCGCTGCTGCCCAAGGGCGCAAGCGGCTTCACCACCATCGAGCTGAAGGCCAATTTCCTCGGCACGGCGCGCGAAGGCCTGATCCGGTGCCGGGCGCAGCCGGCGCACCTGGGGCGCAACACCCAGGTGTGGGACGCCACGGTAAGCGCCGGCGAAGGGGGCAAGACCATCGCTCTGTTCCGTTGCACCCAGATGGTTTTGTGGCAGAATCCGAAACCATGACGCGCCGGTACGGCTTTTTCTTCTTCTATTTCCCCTGCCATCTGGCGGAAGGGACCGGCTAAGCTCACCCCACAGTAGCCCCACCCACGAACCGCCAGCGCCGAACCGCCTGGCGGTTTTTGTTTTTTATCGAGGCAAACCGAGGCCAACATGACCGAGCCGATCGACGACAGGACTTCCCTCACCGACGACGAGCGCATCGAGAACATCGTGCCGCTGCCGCCGCCCGAGCACCTGATCCGCTTTTTTCCGATCCAGGGCACGCCGGTGGAGCAGCTGATTGCCGAGACGCGCAAGCGCGTGCGCGAAATCATCCGCGGCAAGTCCGACCGGCTGCTGGTGATCATCGGGCCTTGCTCGATCCACGACCCGAAGGCTGCCGTCGCCTATGCGGAAAAACTGGCGCAGGTCAGGAAAAAGCACGCCGGCGAGCTGGAAATTCTGATGCGCGTGTATTTCGAGAAGCCGCGCACCACGGTGGGCTGGAAGGGACTGATCAACGATCCCTACCTGAACGGCAGCTTTCGCATCAACGAGGGGCTGCGCATCGCGCGCGACCTGCTGGTGCGCATCAACCGCACCGGCGTGCCGGCGGGCTGCGAATTCCTCGACGTCATCTCGCCGCAGTACATCGGCGACCTCGTGTCCTGGGGCGCGATCGGCGCGCGCACCACCGAGAGCCAGGTGCACCGCGAGCTCGCCTCGGGCCTGTCGGCGCCGGTCGGCTTCAAGAACGGCACCGACGGCAACGTCAGAATCGCGGTCGACGCGATGCTCGCCGCGCGCCAGAAGCACCACTTCCTCTCGGTGCACAAGAGCGGCCAGGTGTCGATCGTCGAGACGCGCGGCAATCCCGACTGCCACGTCATCCTGCGCGGCGGGAAGCACCCGAACTACGACGCCGCGAGCGTCAACGCGGCCTGCGCGGAGCTGGCGAAGTCGAAGCTCGACTGCCGCCTGATGATCGACTGCTCGCACGCCAATTCGTCCAAGCAGTACAAGCGCCAGATCGACGTCGCGCGCGATATCGGCGAGCAGCTGGCGGCGGGCAGCCGCTGCGTGGTCGGCGCCATGGTCGAATCGCACCTGGTCGAGGGCCGCCAGGAGCTCTCCGCGGGCAAGGCCCTGACCTTCGGGCAGAGCATCACCGATCCCTGCCTCGGCTGGGAGGACTCGACGCGAGTGCTGCAGCGGCTCGCCGCGGCGGTGAAAAAACGGCGCCAGCGGCGCCCGTAGCCGAAAACGGCGCGTGCAGGCGGGATTCGGCATAATCCGGTGCACCCATGCCGGACCGCCCGCAACAGCTCGCGCACCTGGAGTCCCTCGGCGACGCCACCAAGTTCGCCGGCCAGATCCACGCGCTGATCCCGCGCTGCACGCTGCTGCCTGCTGGCGCACTTCATGGCCGTCTACCGCGCCGAGCCCGGCGTCGAGATCATCCGCGAGGGCGACGGCGGCGACTTCATGCTGATGCTCATCGAAGGCAAGGTCGAGGTGCACAAGCGCGACCGCTGGAACACGCCGCAGCTGCTGGCGATCGTCGAGCCCGGGCGCACGCTGGGCGAGATGTCGATGATCGACGGCGAGGCGCGCTTCGCCACCTGCATCGCGGTCGAGCCGACGCTGGTGGCGGTGCTCGATCGCGAGAACCTCGCGCGCATCATCGTCGAGCAGCCGCTGCTGGGCGCCAAGATCCTGATGGAGCTGGTGCTGATGCTGTCGCAGCGCCTGCGCGCCACCACCGATCGCCTGCTCGGCGTCCTCAACGACCAGGCGCGTAACACCGCGCCCAACCTGCTCTAGGACGGTAATCCGGCGGCGGGCAGTTCCGACTAGAAAGCCATGCACGCGACCCTTCCCCTGATGCGCCAATTCGGCTTCCCGGCCCTGCGCCGGCGCCGGCTCGAGACCCTGCAGGTCAACCTCGGCTACAAGTGCAACCAGAGCTGCCTGCACTGCCACGTCAACGCCGGCCCGACGCGCACCGAAATGATGTCGCGCGATACGCTGGTCGATGTTCTTGCCTTCATAAAAATCTCGTCAATCAAGACGCTGGATGTGACAGGCGGTGCGCCCGAAATCCATCCGCACTTCCGCGAGCTGGTCGAGCGCGCGCGCGAACTGGGCGTGCACGTCATCGACCGCTGCAACCTGACGGTGCTGGAAGAGCCGGGCCAGGAAGGCCTGGGGGTTTTCCTGAAAGAAAACGCGGTCGAGATCATTGCCTCGTTGCCCTGCTATACCGAAGAATTGGTCGACCGCCAGCGCGGCAAGGGCGTCTACGAGAAAAGCATCCGCGGCTTGCAGCTGCTGAACGCCCTGGGCTACGGCCGGGAGAGCAGCGGACTCGCCCTCAACCTGGTCTACAACCCGCAGGGCCCGTCGCTGCCGCCGCCGCAGGAGAGCCTCGAGGCCGACTACAAGCGCGTCCTCGGCGAGAGCTTCGGCGTGGTGTTCGACCGGCTCTTCACGCTCGCCAACATGCCGATCCAGCGTTTCGGCTCCACGCTGATCTCGAAGGGACAGTTCAACGAGTACATGACGCTGCTGCACCAGGCCCACCGCGACGAGAACCTGGAGGCGGTGATGTGCCGCACGCTGCTGTCGGTCGACTGGCAGGGATATGTCTACGACTGCGATTTCAACCAAATGCTGGATCTGCCTTTGACCACAAAAAATCATTCCAGGCCGCGGCTTTCGGATCTGATCGGGCGCGACCTCGCCGGCAACCCGATCGCGGTGCGCGACCACTGCTACGGCTGCACGGCGGGGCAGGGCTCTTCCTGCGGCGGGGCGCTCGCATGAGCGCTGGCGGCCCCGGGCGCGGCTGTCCGCTTTCATACCGCTACGATCCGGCGTTCGTTTTCCGCGAAATCGATCTTGAGGTGGAAAGCTTGTGGGTCGCTGGCGGGCTTTACGGCAATCCCTTGGCGCTGGAGGTCCTGCTCGAGCGCTATGAGCGCGAGCGGGGTTCGAAGGCGTTGGTTTTCAACGGCGACTTCCACTGGTTCGACGTCGATCCCCGGGATTTTTCCGATGTAAACCAAACCGTTCTCGAGTTTTCCGCGATCCGGGGGAACGTCGAGACCGAGCTCACGCAGCCCGCAGACGGCGCCGGCTGCGGCTGCGGCTATCCTGACTGGGTAGACGACGGCACCGTCGAGCGCTCAAACCGCATCCTGGAGCGCTTGCGTGCCACCGCCGGCACTTTTCCCGAGGACCTTGGCAGGCTGGCGGCACTTCCGATGACCCTGGTCGCCTCCATAGGCGGCGAGCGCGTCGCGGTGGTGCACGGCGACGCCGATTCGCTGGCGGGCTGGAACTTCTCGCAGGAGTGCCTTGCGAGCCCGGCGAGCCGCGCAGCGGCGCTGACGAGCTTCTCCCGGGCAAACGTCTCGGTGTTCGCCTCGAGCCATACCTGCCTGCCGGTTCTGCAGTGCTTTCCCGGGCCGCGCTTGATCGTCAACAACGGCGCCGCCGGCATGCCGAATTTCCACGGCACGCGGTTCGGGTTGGCGACGCGGATTTCGCTGTACCCATCAAACGAAAGCCTTTACTCGCAAAGAGCGAGCCGCCTCTTTGTCGAAGCGGTAAAGCTCGAATACGACCATCTAGCCTGGGAACGCCGATTCCTCGCGCAATGGCCGTCCGGCAGCGACGCGCACCGCTCCTACTACGAGCGGATCGTGGACGGGCCGCGCTACGCCGTGCGCGAAGCGCTGCGCGCAGAGGCGGCGCTAGCCGCGTGAGGCAAGGCCGGCTCTGGGTCGTCGCGCTTCTGGTCCTAGCGGTCGCCGCGTTTTTCGCCAGCGGTGCGCACCGCTACTTCACCTTCGAGAGCGTCAAGGCGCGCCAGGCCGGCATTGAAGCCTGGACCGCGGCCCATCCCTGGCAGGCCGCCGCCGGCTACTTCCTCGCCTACGTGGCGGTCGCCGGCCTGTCGCTGCCGGGCGCGGCGCTGATGACGCTGCTTGGCGGGGCCCTGTTCGGCCTGCTATGGGGCAGCGTGGTCGTCTCCTTCGCCTCCGCCATCGGCGCAACCCTCGCCTTCCTCGCCAGCCGCTTCGTGCTGCGCGACTGGGTGCAGCAGAAATTCGGCCGTTCCTTCGAGACCCTCAATGCCGGCATCGCGCGCGAGGGCGGGTTCTATCTCTTCACGCTGCGCCTCATACCGGCGGTGCCTTTCTTCCTCATCAACCTGGCGATGGGCCTTACGCCGATGCGCACCTGGACCTTCTATTGGGTCAGCCAGGTCGGCATGCTGGCCGGGACCGTGGTGTACGTGAATGCGGGCACGCAACTGGCGAAGATCGATTCCCCCATGGGCATCCTCTCCTGGCAGTTGCTCGGCGCCTTCCTGCTGCTCGGCTTTTTCCCGCTGATCGCGAAAAAAGCGGTCGAGGGATATAAGGCCCGGCGCGTCTACGCGCGCTGGTCCCGTCCGGCGCGTTTCGACCGCAACCTGGTGGTGATCGGCGCCGGCTCGGCCGGCCTGGTCGCCGCGTATATCGCGGCCGCGGTGCGCGCGAAGGTCACCCTGATCGAGAGGCATCGCATGGGCGGCGACTGCCTCAACACCGGCTGCGTGCCGTCCAAGGCTCTGCTCAAGTCGGCCAAGGTGGCGCACCAGATGCGGCACGGTTCGAAGTACGGGCTGCGGGACGTCGATCCGGCCGTCGAGTTTGCCGCCGTCATGGAGCGCGTGCAGCGCGTGATCCGCGCCGTCGAGCCGCACGATTCGGCCGAGCGCTATACGCAGCTCGGCGTCGAATGCATCCAGGGCGAGGCGAAAATCACCACGCCGTGGAGCGTGACGATCGACGGCAAGAGGACGCTCAGCTCGCGCGCCATCGTCATCGCCGCCGGCGCGCGCCCGTTCGTGCCGCCGATTCCGGGCATCGAGAAGATCCCGGTGCTGACCTCGGACAACGTCTGGGACCTGCGCGAGCTCCCGCGCCGGCTGGTGGTGCTCGGCGGCGGCCCGATCGGCTGCGAGATGGCGCAGGCGTTCGCCCGCCTCGGCGCCCAGGTGACGCAGGTGGAGATGCTGCCGCGGCTGCTCGCGCGCGAGGACCCGGAAGTCTCGACCTTGATTACCTCGGTATTCGAAAAAGAAGGAATACAAGTCCGCGTCGGCCACAAGGCGCTCCGGGTCGAAGGCAACGTTCTCGTCTGCGAACATCGGGGCGCGGAGATGCGGATCGAATTTGACCGTCTGTTGTGCGCGGTTGGCAGAGTCGCCAATACCGCGGGCTACGGCCTGGAGGAGCTCGGCATCCCGGTGAGCCGCGCGCGCACCGTCGAGACCAACGAATACCTGCAGACTATCTATCCGAACATCTACGCCTGCGGCGACGTCGCCGGGCCCTATCAGTTCACGCACACCGCCGCGCACCAGGCCTGGTATGCCTCGGTCAACGCGCTGTTCAGCCCGCTGCGCCGCTTCCGCGCCGACTATGCGGTGATTCCCTGGGCCACCTTCACCGATCCCGAGGTGGCGCGGGTGGGTCTGAGCGAATCCGAGGCAAAAGAGCGCGGCATCGCGCATGAACTGACGGTGTACGGCATCGACGAGCTGGATCGTGCCATCGCCGAGGAGGCGGCGCACGGCATGGTGCGGGTGCTCACCGCCCGCGAAAGCGATCGCATCCTCGGCGCCACCATCGTCGGCGAGCACGCCGGCGAGCTGATCGCCGAATTTGTCGCCGCCATGAAGCACGCTATCGGCCTCAATCGCATTCTCGGCACCATCCACGTCTATCCGACGATGGCCGAAGCCAACAAGTACGCCGCCGGCGTGTGGAAAAAAGCGCATGCCCCCCAGGGATTGCTGCACTGGGCTGAAAGGTTCCACGGATGGATGCGCGGCTAGCGGCGGCACTCCTTTTTTTTCTTCCCATCACCGCTTTCTCTTTTGATCACGCGGCCTGGGATGCCTTGCTGCGGAAGAACGTCGTCGTCATCGAAGGCGGCAAAGCCTCCCAGGTGCGCTACGACGGCATGGCGAGGGAGCGCGCGGCGCTGCAGGGCTATCTCGCCGGCGTGTCCAAGATCGGCGAAACGGAGTTCGAGGCCTGGCCGAAGGCCGAGCAGATGGCCTTCCTGATCAACGCCTACAACGCCTATGTGGTGGAGAAGATCCTCACGCGCTATCCCGACATCCGCTCGATCTGGGATTTCGGCAAGCTGTTCGGCAACCCGTTCAAGGACGAGTTTTTCACGCTGCTCGGCCGGCGCGCGAGCCTCGATTTCATCGAGCATGGCGTGCTGCGCAAGCGCTACCGCGAGCCGCGCGTGCACTTCGCCGTCAACTGCGCGTCGGTCGGCTGCCCGATGTTGCGCGAGGAGGCCTATGTCGCCGCGCGTCTGGACGCGCAGCTCGAGGCGCAGGCGCTGCGCTTCCTGTCGGACCGCTCGCGCAACCGCTACGCCGGCGGGCGCCTCGAGGTCTCGAAGATCTTCGATTGGTTCAAGGAGGATTTCGAGCCGCGCGACGCCTTCTTCACGCGCTACGCCGCGGCACTGGGTGCGCCGGGCGGCAACCTGCCACTGAGTTTCCTCGACTACGATTGGTCCCTCAACGCCTATCGATCGTCGTCCCCGCGCTGAACGAGGCGGCGGGGATCCGCGCCGCGCTCGAGGCGCTGGCGCCGCTGCGCCGTGCCGGGCATGAGGTGATCGTGGTCGACGGCGGCAGCCACGACGGCACGCCGGAACTCGCCGAAGGATGGTGCGACCGCGTACTGCGCACGGCGCGGGGCAGGGGCCTGCAGATGAACGCCGGCGCCGCAGTGGCGGGAGGCGACGTGCTGGTCTTCCTGCATGCTGATTCGCGCCTTCCCTTGAAAGCGGATGAATTGATCCTTGAAAAAACCGGGGACCATCTTTGGGGTCGGTTCGACGTCGACATCGATGGGCGGCATCCCCTGTTGAGGGTAGTCGGCTGCGCCATGAATCTGCGCTCGCGGCTGACGGGCATCGCTACCGGCGACCAGGCGATCTTTGTGCGGCGCGACGCGTTCCGGGGCTTTCCCGAGATCGCCCTGATGGAAGACGTCGCGTTCAGCAAGGCAATGCGCCGCCGGGGGTGGCCCGCCTGCCTGCGCCAGCGCGTCGCGACTTCGGGCCGGCGCTGGGAGGAGCGTGGCGTGCTGCGCACGATCGTCCTGATGTGGCGCCTGCGCCTGATGTACTTCCTGGGTGTACGAGTCGAGTCGCTCGCGCGCCTATACAAAAAATGATCATCGTTTTTGCAAGAGCGCCGGTGCCTGGGCAGGCCAAAACACGCCTGATCCCTCGGCTTGGCGCCTGGCGCGCTGCGCGCCTGCAGGCCCGCCTGACGCTCGCCGCGCTGCGCACCGCGCGCGCGGCGCGTTGCGGCCCGGTGGAGCTGCACGGCACCTCGCGCCACGCGTTTTTCGAGGGGCGGGGAACTTTCCGGCTGCAGCGCGGCGCCGACCTCGGCGAGCGGATGCAGCGCGCATTCCGCGCCGCGCTGCGGCGCCATCGGCGCGTCATCCTCATCGGCAGCGACTGCCCGGTGCTGCGCGCGGCGGACTTGCGGCTCGCGGCACGCTGGCTGCGGGGCGGGTGCGACGCGGTGCTTGCCCCGGCGCAGGACGGGGGCTACGCGCTCATCGGGTTGCGCCGCCTGGTGCGCGGTCTGTTCGACGGCATTCCCTGGGGCGAAGCCGGTGTCTATTCCGCCACCAGGGCGCGGCTCGCCGGGCGCCGCTGGCGCGCGCTGCGCACCGTCTGGGATGTCGACCGCCCGGACGATTTGCAGCGCCTCGAATCGGTGCGTTTCTGACGGCCCGGCAAGGTCGCGGCGCGGACCTGCGTGTTACACTTTTAGCGCCGCTCTAGGAGGAGAGGATGAAAATCAAGAGTCCGAAGGAATTCTGGTCCGGCGCGATGTTCGTCGGCGTCGGAATGTTCTTCCTGATCTGGGCCGCGACCCACTACCAGATGGGCACGGCGGTGCGCATGGGGCCGGCTTATTTTCCGGTCGTGCTTGGAGGCTTGCTCGCCGTTCTCGGCGTGGCGGTGCTGCTGGAAGGACTGGCGCTGGAAGGTCCCGCCGTCCCCCAGTTTCATTTCCGCCCGCTGATCCTGATCAGCGCCGGGTGCGTCGCGTATGGCTACCTGATGAAGCCGCTCGGCCTGGTCGGCGCGACCGCGGCGCTGGTATTCATCAGCGCCTACGGCGGCCACGAGTTCAAGTGGAAGGAAGTGACCATCCTGTACATCGTGCTGATGGCTTTCTCGTGGCTGGTGTTCGTGAAGGGACTGACGCTGCCCTTCCCGGTATGGCCTGCGGCGTTCGAGTAAAGGCGCGGCCGACATGGATATCCTCAACAATCTGATCATCGGCTTCCAGGTGGCGCTGACCTGGACCCACCTCTTCTATGCGCTGGTCGGCGTGCTGCTCGGCACGCTGATCGGCGTTTTGCCCGGCATCGGGCCGGTCGCGACCATCGCGATGCTGCTGCCCATCACCTTCAACCTCAGCCCGGTGGCGGCGCTGATCATGCTCGCCGGCATCTACTATGGCGCCCAGTACGGCGGCTCCACCACGGCGATCCTGGTGAACATTCCGGGCGAGTCCTCTTCGGTCGTCACCTGCCTGGACGGCTACCAGATGGCGCGCCAGGGGCGCGCCGGCCCGGCGCTCGCGGTGGCCGCCCTCGGTTCGTTCTTCGCCGGCTGCGTGGCGACGCTCATCATCGCGGTGGCCGCGCCGCCGCTCGCCGAGGTGGCGCTCAAGTTCGGCCCGTCGGAGTATTTCTCGCTGATGGTGTTCGGTCTGGTGGCCGCCACGGTGCTCGCGCACGGCTCGCTCATCAAGGCGATCGGCATGGTGGTGCTCGGGCTGCTCCTTGGCATCATCGGCACCGACGTCAATTCCGGCGTGCTGCGCTTCACCTTCGACATTCCCGAGCTCTCCGACGGCGTCGGCTTCGTCATCGTCGCCATGGGAATGTTCGGCACCGCGGAGATCATCGCCAACCTGGAACTCAAGGACAAGCGCGAGATCTTCACCTCAAAAGTGTCGCATCTCTACCCCAGCATGGCGGACTTCAAGCGCTCCTGGGGCCCGGTGATGCGCGGCACGGCGCTCGGCTCCTTCCTCGGCATCCTGCCCGGCGGCGGGGCGCTGCTCGCCTCGTTCGGCGCCTACACGCTGGAGAAAAAGCTCTCGCGCTATCCCGAGCAGTTCGGCAAGGGCGCGATTGAAGGCGTGGCGGCGCCGGAGTCGGCCAACAACGCCGGCGCGCAGACCTCGTTCATACCCATGCTCACGCTCGGCATCCCGTCCAACGCGGTGATGGCGCTGATGATCGGCGCCCTGATGATCCAGGGCATCGCGCCGGGGCCGCAGGTGATGAACGAGAAGCCGCAGCTGTTCTGGGGCCTGATCGCCTCGATGTGGGTCGGCAACCTGATGCTGGTGGTGCTCAACCTGCCGCTGATCGGGATGTGGGTGAAGCTGCTGACGGTACCCTACCGCTACCTCTACCCCTCGATCCTGGTGTTCATGGCGATCGGCGTATTCAGCCTTTCCAACAACCCGTTCGACGTGCTGGTGATGGCGTTCTTCGGCGTGTTCGGCTACATCTGCGTCAAGCTCGAGTGCGAGCCGGCGCCGCTGATCCTCGGCTTCATCCTCGGGCCGCTAATGGAGGAGAACCTGCGGCGCGCCATGCTGCTGTCGCGCGGCGATCCCTTCGTCTTCTTCCAGAAGCCGATCAGCCTCGGCTTCATGATTGCCTCCGCCATCCTGCTGGTGCTGGTCGCGCTGCCCGCGATTCGCAAGAAGCGGGAAGAGGCCTTCGTGGAGGAAGCCAAGTAATTCCCGGGTTGTTCTCAAGGCGCGCCGCGGCGCTGTTTGCCGCGGCGCTGTTGTTTCCGGCCCTCGCCGCCGCCCAGGCCTGGCCGACGCGACCGATCCATCTCGTCGTGCCCTATGCGCCGGGCGGCCCGGTGGACCTCTCGGCCCGCCTGCTGGCAGTGCCGCTGCAGCAGGCGCTGGGCCAGCCGGTGGTGGTGGAGAACAAGCCTGGCGCCGGCGGCAACCTCGGCGCCGACTTCGTGGCGAAGAGCGCAGCCGACGGACATACCCTGGTGATGGGGGCGATCGCCACCCACGCCATCAACCCGGCGCTCTACCCGAACTTCCCCTACGACCCGATCCGCGACTTCCGGCATGTGGCGCTGATCGTCCAGGTGCCCAACGTGCTGGTGGTGAACAACGATCTGCCCGTCGACAACGTCAACGAGTTCATTGCCTATGTAAAAGCCAGGCCAGGCAAGATTGATTTCGCCTCCGGCTCGACCGGTTCCACCGGCCACCTGGCGGGGGAGCTCTTCAAGCAGGTCACCGGGACCGACATGGTGCACGTGCCCTACAAGGGCTCGGCGCCGGCCACGGTCGATCTGCTCGCCGGGCGCGTGCACCTGATGTTCGACAACCTGGCGAGCGCCGCGCCGAACATCCGCGCCGGCAAGCTGCGCGCTCTCGCCGTGACGACGCTCAGTCGGAGTTTTTTTCTGGATCAAATCCCCACCCTGGATGAGTCAGGCGTCAAAGGCTTCGACCTCACCACCTGGTGGGGCGTGATGGCGCCGGGGAAGACGCCGGATGCGGTGGTGGATCGCCTTGCCGCCGAGATCGCCAGGGCCATCGAGGCGCCCGAGCTGAAGGAACGCCTGCGCGCGATGGGCTCGGATACGCCCACCGTGCGCACGCCCGCGCAGTTCACCGCGTTCGTACAGCATGAATTGGCGACCTACGGCGAGCTGGTGCGCCGCTCGGGCGCAAAAGCCGACTAGATCACGGCGACCGTCTGGATCTCGATCAGGAACTGCTCCTGAACGAGGCGATCGATGATCAGCAGGGTGTTTGGCGGATATTTGCCGTCCGGAAACATCCTTGGGTATTCGCGCTCGCGCCAGCGGTAGAACTTCGCGATGTCCTGCGAATGCACCAGAAAGGTAGTGAACTGCGCCACGTTGCGCCAGCTGCCGCCGGCGGATTTGAGCGCCTGCTCGATCTGCGAGAAGACGGCGCCGCATTGCGCGTCGAAGGACTCGCCGGGTGCGACCATGCCCGCGACGTACAGGGTCTCGCCGCCCTTGACGCGTGCAACGTGCGAATAGGGGCCGACTGGCTTGCCCAGCGCTTCGACGTTGTAGATCTTGATGTCCGCCATGGGTCTACCTCGAGGTGGCCTTGGGCTTGCGGCGCGCCGCGAGCTGGGTGCGCACCGTCTCGACCAGCTCGGCGCGGCGCACCGGCTTGTGGTGGAAGGCGTTGGCCCCTGCCGCCATGCAGCGCTGCACCGTTTCCTTGTCGGTGACCACCGAGACGACGATCACCGGCGTGGCGGCGTTCGGCGTGGTGGCGCGGATCTCCTGCAGCACGCCGAGGCCGCCGATGCCCGGCATCAGCAGGTCGAGCAGGATGGCGTCGTAAGCGTAGTTCTCCGCCAGGCGCAGCGCCTGCTCGCAGGTGCCGGCGAGCTGCGCCTCGACCTTGAGCTCCTTCGAGAGCGTGCGCGCGAGCAGCAGGCGCGTGGACTCTTCGTCATCCACGATCAGCACCCGGTGGCGCGGCTCGTCGTGCGCCATCAGGCTTTCTTCCGCTCATGGCGCCACTGCACGTCGGGGCGACCGGCGTGCCGGTTGAGCACGCGCCCGGCGACGAACAGCAGGTCCGACAGGCGGTTCAGGTATTGCCGTGCCGCGGCGTTAACGGTTCCTTTTTTTGAAAGGGCAACGACGCTTCGCTCGGCACGCCGGCAAACCGTGCGCGCGAGATGCGTCGCGGCAGCCGCGCGCGTGCCACCCGGCAGGATGAATTCCTTGAGGGGCGCTAGTCCCGCATTCCACTCTGCGATCAGGCCATCCAGGCGCGCCACTTGGGTAGCCTGGACCAGGGCATGGCCCGGAATGCTGATCTCGCCACCGAGGTCGAACAGGTCCTGCTGCACCTGGGCAAGCGCCTTCGTCACTTCCGGCGGAAGTTCCTCGGCCAGCACCAGCCCGAGCGCCGAATTGAGCTCGTCGAGGTCGCCGAGCGCCTGGATGCGGGCGTCACTCTTCGGCACGCGCGTGCCATCGCCGAGCCCGGTATCGCCGCCGTCGCCGGTGCGCGTGGTGATCTTGGACAGCCGGTGACCCATGGACGATTATAGTTTTTTCGTGACTTTGCTGATCAGCCCGCCGCGCGCCAGCGTGGTGGTGATCTGCTCGCCTTCGCCCGCCCGCGCCGCATCGCGTAGCAGCTCGCCGGCCGCGTTGCGCGTGATGCTGTACCCGCGCCCCAAGATCGCCGCCGGGTCGAGCCCGGCGAGCGCCACCGCCAGCCGCTCGTAACGCGACTGGATCGCGTGCAGTCCATGCGCCACGCCGAAGGCGAGGCGCGCGCTGAGCTGGCCGACGAGCTGCTGGTGTGCGCGCAGCCGCTCGGCCGGATGCACGATGCGCCGCGCCAGCACGTCGACTGCCTGCATGGCGTACTCCAGACGCCGGCGCAGCTCGCGCCCCAGGGCGCGCACGGCCTCCGCAACCTGGGCGATGAGCTCGGCGCGCAGCGGGCTCGCCAGCTCGGCGGCGGCGGTCGGCGTCGGCGCGCGCCGGTCGGCGGCGAAGTCGGCGATGGTGAAATCGGTTTCGTGGCCGACACCGACGATCACCGGGAGGCGCGAAGCGCGGATGGCGCGCGCCACCGCCTCCTCGTTGAACGACCACAGATCCTCGATCGAGCCGCCGCCGCGCACCAGCAGCAGCACGTCGCACTCGGCGCGCTCGCTGGCGGTGGCGAGCATCGCGGCAAGGCGCGCCGCCGCGCCTTCGCCCTGCACCGGCGCGGGATAGACGATCACCGGGATCGCCGGATTGCGCCGCGCCAGCGTCGTCAGCACGTCGCGTAGCGCTGCCGCGGCGAGCGACGTGATGACGCCGATGACGCGCGGATAGACGGGCAGCTCGCGCTTCTTCGCCTCATCGAACAGGCCTTCGCGCTCGAGCTTCTCCTTCAGCTTGAGGAAGCGCTCGTAGAGCGGCCCCAAGCCCGCTGGCCGCATCGCTTCGACCGTGAGCTGGAACCGGCCGCGCGGCTCGTAGAGCGTCACCAGCGCGCGCACCTCCACTTTGACGCCATCGCGCGGTGTCCAGTCGAGTGCGCCCGCGCGGCTGCGGAACATGACGCAGTCCACCTGGCCGGCGTCGTCCTTGAGAGTGAAGTACCAGTGCCCGGAGGCGGCCCGGGTGAGGTTGGAGAGCTCGCCCCCGACCCACAGCAGCGGGAAGCGCGACTCCAGCACCTCGCGCACGCTGCGCAGCAGCTCGGAGACCGTCAGGATGCCCTTGCCGGGAGCGGCGGGATCGCTGGGAAACGCGTATTGCATCGGTGTCAAGGGGGCGCGCCGAGCCTACACTAATCCACACTCGCAAAAGCGGGCGGCTGGGCCTGCGTGAAGTGGCTCACGGAGCCCGATTCTTTCGGGTAAGCACCTGTTTGCGCTGGGAAAAATCCTGCCTATTTTTTGATCGACACCAACTCCGCAGGCATTGTGACTACGTCCAGTCGCTCTATCCATAGATAATCCACAAACTTATCCACAGGTTTTTGTGGATATCACCCGATCCATTCGCTGCAACATTTATTTTGCGGCGGGAAGAGCGCTTGTTGCGCCACGGAAACTTGCCGCGGCACGAGGCTTTGGCTTACAGTCGCCCGCGCATCGCGCTCAGAAAAAGGAAATGCGTTGTTCGCCATCATTCAGGCCGCCGGCTGGCCCATCTGGTTCCTGCTCCTCGCTTCCGTCATCGCCGTCGCCTTGATCATCGAGCGCGCGCTTTCGCTGCGCGCGAGTAAAGTCACGCCGCCGGAGCTGTTCGACCAGGTGGTGAACGTCTACCACCGCCAGGGCGTCAACGAGGACGTGTTGCAAAAGCTGGCCAAGGATTCGCCGCTCGGCGCGGTGCTCGCTTCGGCGCTGCGCAACCACAAGAGCTCGCGCCTGGTGATGAAGGAAGCGATCGAAGAGGCCGGCCGGGTGGTGGCGCATGAGCTCGAGCGCTTCCTCACCACGCTCGGCACCATCGCCACGGCGGCGCCGCTGCTCGGCCTGTTCGGCACCGTCATCGGCATGATCGAGATCTTCGGCTCGCAGTCGCCCACTGGCACCAACCCGCAGCAGCTGGCCAGCGGCATCTCGATCGCGCTCTACAACACCGCCTTCGGCATCGGCATCGCGGTGCCGTCGCTGGTGTTCTACCGCCACTTCAAGGGCAAGGTCGACAACTACGTCGTCGAAATGGAGATCGCCGCCAACAAGCTGGTCGAAATCCTGCACGGCGAGCGCCGCGCGTGAACTTCCAGCGCGGCAAGGAGCGCGAGCCGCTCGAGATCAACCTGGTGCCGCTGATCGACGTCATGATGGTGATCCTGATCTTCCTCATGATCACCACCACCTATTCCAAGTACACTGAGCTGCAGATCAATCTGCCCTCCGCCGACGCCGAGAAGCAGCTCGAGCGGCCCGGCGAGATCTCGGTGCTGGTCAACGCCCAGGGCCAGTACGTCGTCAACCGCACCGCGGTGGCGTTCCGCAGCATCGAGCTGCTGGGCGACGAGCTGCGCCGCGCCGGCGCCACGCTGAAGGACCCGATGGTGGTGATCAGCGCGGACGCCAACGCCACGCATCAGTCCGTGGTGCGCGTGATGGAAGCGGCGCGCCTCGCCGGGCTCAACCAGATCACCTTCACCACGCAGTCATCAAAGTAAGAAGCCATCGTCCGTGAAATTCTGGACCCGCCGCGGCGCCTTCGCCTGGCTGCTGTGGCCGGTGAGCCTGTTGTTCGGTTTTGTCGCATTTTTTCGAAGAATTTTTTATAAACTGAGAATCTTCAAAAGCAGCCACCCCGGCATCCCGGTCATCGTGGTGGGCAACATCACCGCCGGCGGCAGCGGCAAGACCCCGCTGGTGCTGTGGATCGCGGAATTCCTCCGCGCCAAGGGCTGGACGCCAGGCATCGTTTCGCGCGGCTATAAGGGAAAAAGCGAAGCGCCGATCGCCGCCACCATCGCCGGCGAGCCGCAGGTGGTGGGCGACGAGCCCATCGTGCTTTCACGGCGCAGCGGCTGCCCGGTGTGGGTCGGCGCCGACCGCGTGCAGGTCGCCGCGGTGCTGCGGCGCGAGAATCCGAAGGTTGATGTCCTGATCCTCGACGACGGCCTGCAGCATTACCAGCTGCGCCGCGATCTCGAGATCTGCGTGGTGGACGCGCGCGGCCTCGGCAACGGCTTCTACCTGCCCGCGGGGCCGTTGCGCGAGCGCGCCGGGCGGCTGAACAGCGTCGACGCGGTGGTGACGCATGGGTTTTCACGAGAAAAAAGCTTTTCCATGAAGCTGGAAGGCGAGGAGCTGCATCGTATGACCGACGCGCGCGACCGCAGGCCCGCCTCGGCATTCGCCGGGCAGAAAGTACACGCGGTGGCGGGCATCGGTGATCCGAACCGCTTCTTCCTGCATCTCGCGCGCTTCGGACTGAAGCCGGTGCCGCACCCGTTTCCCGACCACCACGCCTTCACCCCGCGCGACCTCGAGTTCGCCGGCGAGGCGCCGGTCCTGATGACCGAGAAGGACGCGGTAAAATTGCGCCACGCAGCGCGACCGAACTGGTGGGTGCTTCCCGTCACGGCGAAGCTCGACCCCGCGTTCGGCGACTGGCTGCTCGGGAGGCTGGATGTCATCCGCCGTCGATCCAAAGCTGCTTGAAATCCTGGTGTGCCCGCTGTGCAAGGGCAAGCTCATCTATAGGAAAAATGCGTCTCAAGAGGCCGTTGAGCTGGTCTGCAAGGCCGACCGCCTGGCCTACCCGGTGAAGGACGGCATCCCGGTGATGCTGGAAGAGGAGGCGCGCAAGCTTCCCGCGGACGAAGAAGTAGCTTGACGAATCGAAGCCCTCACTTGAAGTTCACGGTCATCGTCCCGGCGCGCTACGCCTCGAGCCGCTTTCCCGGCAAGCCGCTCGTCGACATCGAGGGCAAGCCGATGATCGTGCAGGTGTGCGATCAGGCGAAGAAAAGCGGTGCCGCCGTCCATGTCGCGACGGACGACGAGCGGATCGCCAAGGCAGTCCGTGCCGCCGGTTACTCGGCGATCATGACGCGCGCTGACCATCTTTCCGGGACCGACCGCATCGCGGAGGCGGCTGGAAAGCTGAAACTGAAAGACAACGACGTCGTCGTCAACGTTCAGGGCGACGAGCCGCGCATTTCGCCCGGCCTGATCAAGCGCGTCGCGGGTGCGCTGGTGAAATCCGCAGAGGCAAGCATGTCGACGGCATGCCACACGATTCACGACCCCCGCCAGCTGGACGATCCGAACGTGGTGAAAGTGGTGCTCGACCGCGAGGGCTATGCGATCTACTTCTCGCGCTCGCGGATTCCCTATCCGCGCGAAGCCGGGCATCCGACCTATCGCCACGCGGGAATCTATGCTTACCGGGTTGGCTTCTTGCGCAAGTACGCCAAGCTGAGGCAGAGCCCGCTGGAACGGACCGAGGCGCTGGAGCAGCTGCGTGTACTCTGGCACGGCTACCGGATCGCCGTGGCGGTTGAAAAGGGGGAAGCAGAACCCAGCGTCGACACGCCGCAGGATCTCATCCAACTCATCAAGACAAACAAATGAAACTGATCCTCCTCGGACCGCCGGGCGCAGGCAAAGGCACGCAGGCCACCTTCATCAAGGAGAAGTTCGGCATCCCGCAGATCGCCACCGGCGACATGCTGCGCGCCGCGGTGAAGGCGGGCACGCCGCTCGGCCTGGCGGCGAAGCAGGTGATGGACGCGGGGCAGCTGGTGTCCGACGACATCATCATCGGCCTGGTGAAGGACCGCCTCAACGCGCCCGATTGCGCCAACGGCTACCTGTTCGACGGCTTTCCGCGCACCATCCCCCAGGCCGAGGCGATGACCAAGGCCGCCGTGGCGATCGACTTCGTGCTCGAGATCGACGTGCCGGACGGCGAGATCATCGTGCGCATGAGCGGCCGGCGGGTGCATCCAGCCTCGGGCCGCACTTACCACGTCAAGTTCAATCCGCCGAAGCAGGACGGTCGCGACGACGCCACCGGCGAACCGCTGGTGCAGCGCGACGACGACAAGGAGGCGACGGTACGGCAGCGCCTCGAGGTTTACCGCAAGCAGACGCAACCGCTGGTCGACTACTACCGCGGGCAGAACGGGGTGAAGTACCGCAAGATCTCCGGCATCGGCAGCCTCGACGACGTGACCAAGCGCGCTCTCGACGCCCTGACCTGATAAAATTCGTCCCCTTTTCGGGGAGAAAAACATGAACGGCGGTCTCGTCTTCGCGCTCGTCTGCGCGCTCCTGGCCATCCTCTATGGCGTGTGGCAGAGCTTGCGCATCGTGCGCCTGCCCGACGGCAACGAGCGCATGCGGGAAATCGCGGCGGCGATACGCGAGGGGGCCATCGCTTATCTGTGGCGCCAGTACACCACCATCGCCATGGTGGGCGCGGTGCTGTTCCTGGTGATCGGCTTCGTGCCGGGGCTGGGTTGGGCGACTGCCTGGGGCTTTTTCATCGGCGCCGTACTCTCCGGCGCCTGTGGCGTCATCGGCATGAACATCTCGGTGCGCGCCAACGTGCGCACGGCGGAAGCGGCCCGCACCGGTCTCAACGAAGCGCTGCAGGTGGCGTTCAACGGCGGCGCCATCACCGGACTGCTGGTGGTGGGCTTGGGGCTGCTGGGCGTGGCGGGCTACTTCGCGCTGCTCTACGCCAACGCGGTCGACAAGACGAACCTGGCGCAGCTGATGCACCCGCTGGTGGGCCTCGGCTTCGGCGCCTCGCTCATCTCGATCTTCGCGCGTCTCGGCGGCGGCATTTTCACCAAGGGCGCCGACGTCGGCGCCGACCTGGTGGGGAAAGTCGAAGCGGGCATTCCCGAGGACGACCCGCGCAACCCGGCGGTGATCGCCGACAACGTCGGCGACAACGTCGGCGACTGCGCCGGCATGGCGGCCGACCTGTTCGAGACCTACGCCGTCACCATCATCGCCACCATGCTGCTCGGCGCGCTGATGGTGAAGACCAGCTCGCCGGCGGCGCTGATCTATCCGCTGGTGATCGGCGGCTTTGCCATCATCGCCTCGATCGCCGGCACCTGGTTCGTCTCCGCCAAGCCGGGCGACAAGAGCGTAATGCCGGCGCTCTACAAGGGCCTCGCCTGGGCCGGCGGCATCGCGCTGATCGCGTTCTACCCGATCACCCTGCTGCTGATGGGCGACGTGGTGAAGGATGTGCCGTTCGACGTCGCCGGCGGCAAGCGCTTCATCACGGTCTGGCACCTCTACGGCACGGCGGTGGTCGGCATGGCGCTGACCGGCTTCCTCGTCTGGATCACCGAGTACTACACCGGCACGCAATTCAAGCCGGTGCAGCACGTCGCGGCGGCGAGCGTCACCGGGCACGCCACCAACATCATCGCCGGGCTGGGCGTGTCGATGAAGTCGACCTCCTGGCCGGTGCTGGCGGTGTGCGTGGCGATCGGCGCGTCCTATTCGCTCGCCGGTCTTTACGGCATCGCGATCGCCGCCACTTCGATGCTGTCGATGGCGGGCATCATCGTGGCGCTGGACGCTTACGGGCCGATTACCGACAACGCTGGCGGCATCGCGCAGATGGCGGATCTGCCCGAGTCGGTGCGTGCGATCACCGATCCGCTCGACGCGGTCGGCAACACCACCAAGGCGGTGACCAAGGGTTATGCCATCGGCTCGGCAGGACTGGCCGCGCTGGTGCTGTTCGCGGACTACACGCATGCGCTGGAAGCCGCGGGCAAAAGCATCACTTTCGACCTCTCCACCCCCATGGTGATCATCGGCCTGCTGATCGGTGGCCTGGTGCCCTATCTTTTCGGCGCCATGGCGATGGAAGCCGTGGGTCGCGCCGCCGGTTCGGTGGTGATCGAGGTGCGCCGGCAGTTCAAGGAGATCCCCGGCATCATGGCTGGCACCGCCAAGCCGCAGTACGGCGTGGCGGTCGACCTGCTCACCAAGGCGGCGATCAAGGAGATGATGATTCCGTCGCTGCTGCCGGTGCTGGTACCGATCCTGGTCGGCCTGATCCTCGGGCCGCAGGCGCTCGGCGGCGTGCTGATGGGCACCATCGTCACCGGCCTGTTCGTCGCCATTTCCATGTCCACCGGCGGCGGCGCCTGGGACAACGCCAAGAAATACATCGAAGACGGCCACCATGGTGGCAAGGGCTCGGATGCGCACAAGGCTGCGGTGACCGGCGACACAGTGGGCGATCCCTACAAGGACACCGCCGGCCCCGCGGTCAACCCGCTAATCAAGATCATCAACATCGTCGCACTGCTCGTCGTGCCGTTGATGGTATGAATGGGACTCTTCAGTCTGGCAAAAGGGCGGCCGTGGCCGCTCTTTTGCTTTTTGCAGCCCACGCGCCTTTCGCCGCCGCCCAGGACGACGGCCCGGTCGCGCGTCCTACGGTCAAGCCGGGCGACCTCTGGGCCTATCGCCGAATTGACCTCGAGAGCGGGAGATCGATGGCGGCGTTCGATGTTCGCGTCAACTTCGCGAACGAGTCAATCATTCAGAGCGTGGTGATTGCTTCGAGCGGGCGCGTCGAGGTCGACCAGACGCACACGGCAGAATGGAACTCGATTGCCACCTGGGACGGTGGAAATTTTGTACCGAATTCCGGTCTTCTCAAATTTCCTCTCGCGGTGGGCGCTAGCTACGTGGCGATGTTCGAGAACACGATTCCTCGCAGAGGAGCTTTTCGCGTCAAGCATGAGCGCAAGATGCGCGTCGTCGGCTGGGAAGACGTAACGGTTCCGGCCGGCACGTTCAGGGCCTTGAAGATCGTTGGCGAGGGAACCTATCAGCGGCTGGACGTGAGCGCCTCGGGCACCGTGCACAACGTGATCTGGTACGCACCGCAGGTGAAACGCTGGGTGAAGACGACATACGAGGACCGGAATTTCGGCGGCCGCGGCAACTGGACGAGCGACGAACTCGTCGAATACAAAGTGCAGTAGATGCGCCGGCTCGCCCGCATTGCGCTTTTCGCGGCGTCGTTCGCCTGCATCGCGCAGGACGGCCTCGTGGCGAAGCCCGCGGTCAAGCCCGGCGACCGCTGGGTGTATCGCCAAATCGATAACGAGCGCCAGCGGGGCGGCGGCAAGGCGCAGTACACGGTCGTTTTCGCCAACGACAAGGTGATCCAGGTGGTGGTCGACCGGCCGCGCAAGGGCAACGATGTCGACGAGACCTACACCGCGGAGTGGAACGCCATCGCTTCCGTCGACGGCAGCAATATCAGCCCGCACATGGGACTGCTGAAATTCCCGCTCGCCGTCGGCGCGAGCTGGCCGGTGGTCTACGAGAACACGGCCCCGCACAAGGGCGCCTTTCGCGTCAAGCACGAGCGCACGGCGAAGGTGATCGGCTGGGAGGAGGTGCGCGTGCCGGCGGGCAGGTTCCGCGCCCTCAAGATCGAAGTCGACGGGACGTTCCAGCGGCTCGACCGCAGCATGGCGGGCTCGTCGCACACCGTGATCTGGTACGTGCCGCAGGTCAAGCGTTGGGTCAAATGGGAGCACAGCGACAAAGGCCCGCGCGGGCCGATCCGCTCCTTGCATTCGGAGTTGGTCGAGTACGAGGTCAACTAGCGTGCGTTTGCGGGTTTGCCGCGCGGTTTTCGCCGCCAATATCTTTTTCTGCCTGGCGGCAACCGCTGATGCGCGGGATTCAGTCGTCGCCCAGCGCTTCATGGTCGCGGCGGCGCATCCGCTGGCGGTGGAAGCCGGCTACGGCGTGCTGAAACGCGGCGGTTCGGCGGTGGACGCCGCGATCGCCGTGCAACTGGTGCTCGGGCTGGTCGAACCGGAATCGTCCGGCATCGGCGGCGGCGCCTTCCTGCTGCACTGGTCGGAAAAGGAAGGGAAGCTGCGCAGCTACGACGGCCGCGAGACCGCGCCGGCGGCAGCGCGTCCCGACCGTTTCCTGAAGCGGAACCAGCCCATGGAGTTTCACGAGGCTGCGGTCGGCGGCCGCTCCGTGGGTGTGCCGGGCGTCTTGCGCATGCTGGAGCTCGCACACCGGCGGCATGGCCGCCTGGCGTGGAACTCGCTCTTCGCGGATGCCATCCGGCTGGCGGAGGAGGGCTTCGCGGTCTCGCCGCGCCTGCGCGCGCAGCTCTCGCAAGAGCGCTTCCTCCGGGACGACGCTGCGGCGGCGAAGCTCTATTACGCCGCGCCACTTTTGGAAGGATTGATTTTTAAGAATCCCGAATACGCTGTGACGCTGCATGCGATTGCCGCAGGCGGCGCCGATGCCTTCTACCGCGGGCCGATTGCCGCCGACATCGTGCGCGTAGTACGCGTGAACGCGCGGCCCGGCGACCTCAGCGAGTCTGACCTGGCGTCCTATCGCGCGCTCGAGCGCGAGCCGCTGTGCGGGCCCTACCGCCGCTGGCGGGTGTGCTCGATGGGGCCGCCGAGCGCAGGCGGCGTCGCCGTGCTGCAGATCCTCGGCCTGCTCGAGCGCACCGCGTTCGCCGTGGCGCCGCCGCAGTCGGCCGCGGCCGTGCATTTTTTCAGCGAGGCCGGGCGGCTCGCCTACGCTGATCGTGCAAGGTACCTGGGTGATCCGGGATTCGTCTTTGTCCCTGTAGAAAAGCTGTTGGGGAAGAAATATCTGGATGAAAGGGCCAAACTGATCACCGGACGTTCCATGCGTCTCGCGCCGGCGGGCGATCCGGAGGCCTTCGGCACCAGCCACCTGTCGATCGTCGACGCGGCGGGCGACGCGGTGTCGATGACCACCACCATCGAGGCGAGCTTCGGCAGCCGCATCGTGGTGCGCGGCTTCCTGCTCAACAACGAGCTCACCGACTTCGATTTCTCCCCCGGGCTGCCCAACGCGGTCGCGCCGCGCAAGCGCCCGCGCAGCAGCATGGCGCCGACCATGGTGTTTTCCGGCGAGCGCCTGGAGATGGTGCTCGGCTCGCCCGGCGGGCCGAACATCATCAACTACGTCGCCAAGGCGCTGGTCGGCGCGCTCGACTGGAAGCTCGACCTGCAGTCGGCTGTCGCGCTGCCCAATTTCGGCTCCCGCAACGGGCCGACGTTGATCGAAAAAGATTCTGCCTTTGAGGCTTTCCTGGATGAACTGAGACGCCGAAATCATGCCGTCGAAACCGTCCAGCTCGCCAGCGGGTTGCACGGCATCGAGCGCGTGCCCGGCGGCTGGCGCGGCGCGGTGGACCCGCGCCGCGAGGGCACGGCGCGCGGGGACTGACTAGCGCAGGTGCACGAGGATCGCGTCGACGCAGGCCTGCGGCGCGGCGCCGATGTCGACCTCGATGGCCTTTGCCGGGGGCTCGAGCGTGGCGAACTGGCTCTCGAGCAGCGACGCCGGCATGTATCTGTGATGCCTCTGCTTCATCCTCGATCGAATCAGCTCGATGTCGCCGCGCAGAAAAACGATTTGCGACTCGGGTAATCCGCTGGTGAGCCGGTCCCGGTAGATCCGCTTCAAAGCCGAGCAGGCCAGCACGGCGTCGGTTTCCTTTCTCAACATCGAATTCAATTTTTCAAGCCAGGGCCGGCGGTCATCATCGGTCAGGGGCGTGCCGGCGCGCATCTTGGCGACGTTCTCCGGCGGGTGGAATTCGTCGGCGTCGAGAAAGCGCCAGCCGAGTCGCTCGGCGAGCAGGCGGCCGATGGTGCTCTTGCCGGCGCCCGAGACGCCCATCACCACCAGTATCACGGCCGCCGCGTCAGGTTCGTTTATGGACCGCGTGTCCCCCGAAGCGCTGGCGCATCATCGCGATCAGCTTGCGGGCGTGGTCGGAGCGGCCCTGGCTCGAGAAACGCGCCATCAGCGCGGTGGTGATCACCGGCGTCGGGATGCCGAGCTCGATCGACTCGAGCGCGGTCCAGCGCCCCGAGCCGGAATCGTCGATCACCGGCGCGATGCCCGCGAGGCTGTCGCGGTCCTGCAGGATGTCGGCGCACAGATCGAGCAGCCAGGAGCGCACCACGCTGCCGTGGCGCCAGGCGGCGGCCACGCGCGCCGCGTCGATGTCGAGCTCCGGGCGTGCCGTGAGCAGGGCGAAGCCTTCGGCGAGCGACTGCATCATGCCGTACTCGATGCCGTTGTGGACCATCTTGGCGTAGTGCCCGGCGCCGCTCGGCCCGCAATGCACCCAGCCGCGGTCGCCGTCGGCGGCGAGCTGCCGCGCGTAGGGCGCGAACAGCTCCACCGATTTTGCGGTGCCGCCGAGCATCAGGCAGTAGCCCTGCGCCTCGCCCTGCACGCCGCCGGACACCCCGGCGTCGATGTAGCGCAGGCCAGCCTGGGAAAGAGCCAGCGCGCGGCGCTTGGAGTCACGGTAGTAACTGTTGCCGGCATCGACCAGCGTATCGCCGGCCGAAAGCAGCGGCTGCATCTCGCGGATCGTCTCCTCGACCGCATCGCCCGCCGGCAGCATCAGCACGATCACGCGCTCGCCCGCCAGGCGCCCGCACAGTGCCGGCAGGTTGGCGGCGCACTCCACGCCCTCTTGCGCGGCAAGCGCTGCGCGCGCCGCATCCGCGCGATCGAAGCAGGCGACCTGCGTCCCGGCGCGCGCCAGGCGCCGCGCCATGCCGGCGCCCATCCGTCCCAATCCCACGATGCCTATTTGCATGATTTGCTCCCGGCCATGAGCGCCGATTCTAGGTGGTCTGCAGGCTTGATCTGCCTGAAGCTGCGCAGCCAGGTGAGCTGGCGCTTGGCGAGCTGGCGCGTCGCGGCAATGGCCCGCTCGCGGAGCTCATTATCGTTGGTGTGTTTTTCAAGAAAATCCCAGACTTGGCGGTAGCCCACCGCTCGCATGCTGGGCGAATCCCCGGTCAACCGGTACTTGTTTTTCAAAGTCCTTACTTCGTCGATCAGGCCCGCCTGGAGCATAGCGTCGAAGCGCTGGGCGATTTTCTGGTCAAGAATTTGTTTCTCGAGGACCAGGGCAAAAGCGGACAACGCAAAAGGCAGGCTTTCCTTCGAGCGACCCTGCAGCGCCGAAAGCGGCTGGCCCGCCAGCCGGAACACTTCCAGCGCGCGCTGGATGCGCTGCGCGTCGTTCGGCGCGATTCTGCCGGCGGCTACGGGGTCAACCCCGGCGAGTTCGGCGTGCATCGCGGGCCAGCCCAGGCGCTTTGCTTGTTCGTCCAGCGCCGAACGAATGGCAGGGTCGGCGGCGGGAAGCACATCGAGACCGGAGACCAGGGTCCGGTAATAGAGCATCGTTCCGCCGACCAGCAGGGGAAGCCTTTTCCTCTTGAAAATGCCTGCAATGACTTCCAGGCAATCCACACGCCAACTGCCTGCGGAGTAACCCGCGTCGGGATTGACGAGGTCGATCAGGTGGTGCGGCACCCGGGCGCGCTCTGCGGCGCCGGGTTTGGCCGTGCCGATATCCATGCCGCGGTAGACCTGCGCCGAGTCCATGACGACGATCTCGACCGGGAATCGCGCCGCTAGAGCCAGCGCCAGGCGCGACTTGCCGCTCGCGGTCGGGCCGAGGAGTGCGTAGGCGGTGGAGGGCAAAGCTAGCGGCCGCCGGAGACGTCGAGGATCGCGCCCGTGGTGTAAGAGGCCGCCGCCGAGACCAGCCAGAGGATGGCGCGCGCCACTTCCTCGGCGTCGCCGGGCCGCCCGAGCGGCGCGGTGGCGCCGATGCGATCAACCCGGGCCGGATCGCCGCTCGCCTGGTGGATTTCGGTGCGGATGATGCCCGGGCGCACGGCGTTGACACGGATGCCGTCGGCGCCCAGTTCCTTCGCCAGGCCAATGGTGAAAGTGTCGATGGCGCCCTTGGACGCGGCGTAATCGACATACTCCCCGGAGCCACCGAGCCGGGAGGCGATGGACGAGAGGTTGACGATGGCGCCGCCCGGGCCGCCGTGGCGCTTCGACATGCGCTTGATCGCCTCGCGCGCGCACAGGAAAGAACCGGTGACGTTGATGGCGAACATGCGCGCGATGCGCGCCGCCGTGATGTTCTCGACGCGCGTGCCGAGATCGACGATGCCCGCGTTGTTGACCAGCGCCGTGGTGCGGCCGAGCGACTTGTCCACGGTTTCAAATAAGCGCACGACGTCGGCTTCGATCGCGACGTCTGCCTGAACGGCGATTGCATTGCGGCCGATCTCTTTTGCCAGACGCTCCGCCGCAGAACCATTTTTCAAATAATTAATGCAAACCCGAAAGCCTTCCAATGCGGCCAGCTTGGCGGTGGCGGCGCCGATGCCGCGGCCGCCGCCGGTAATGACCATGACCTTGTCCAGGCTAGCGCCCCCGCAGGAACAGCTTGTCGAGATCGGCGAGCGTCAGCTGGTACCAGGTCGGCCGGCCGTGGTTGCAGCTGCCCGAGCGCTCGGTTTCCTCCATCTCGCGCAGCAGCGCATTCATCTCGGTGACCGACAGCATGCGGTTGGCACGCACCGCCGCGTGGCAGGCCATGCTCGCGAGCAGCTCGTTCTGGCGCGCGGAGAGCACCTGGCTCGCGCCGTAGTCGCGCAGGTCCTTCAGCAGATTGCGCGCAAGGCCGACGATGTCGCCGCCGGCGAGCAGCGCAGGCGCGGCGCGCACGGTGAGCTCGTTCGGCCCCGAGACCGTCATTTCGAGGCCAAGGCGCGCAAGCGCCGCCTGGTTTTCCTCCGCCGTGGCGACATCCAGCGCTTCCGCCGACAGCACTGCCGGCACCAGCAGGCTCTGGCGCGCGACCGCGCCGGCGTCGATGCCGAGCTTGAGCTTCTCCATCACGATGCGCTCGTGCGCGGCGTGCATGTCCACCAGCACCAGGCCGGCCTCGTTCTGCGCCAGGATGTAAACCCCGTGAAGCTGTCCCAGGGCGTATCCCAAGGGCGGAATTGTTGCCGAAACCGGCAAAGGCTGGGCCGCCGCCATGAATGCCTGGTAAGCCGGCGCCGGCTGTGCCAACGCGAACGACGGCTGAATTGATTTCTGTTGGGAAAAAACCGCATAAGACACGGGCGCTTCGGCCGCGCCCGGGGCCAGCGCACGCTCGAGCGCATGGCGCACGAACTGGTGCACCGCTCGCGAGTCGCGAAAGCGCACTTCGGTCTTGGCCGGATGCACATTGACGTCGACGCCACGCGGGTCGAGATCCAGAAACAGCACGTAGGCGGGCTGGCGCTCGCCGTGCAGCAGCTCCTGGTAGGCCTCGCGCGCCGCATGCGCCAGCAGCCGGTCGCGCACGTAGCGGCCGTTGACGAAGAAATACTGCGCGTCGGCACGGGCCTTCGCCGCCTGCGGCGTGCCGGCGAGCCCGGTGAGGTGCAGCGGCCCCGCCCGGGCGTCGATGGCGACGCTGGCGGCGGCGAATTCCGCGCCGAGCAAGGCGCCGACGCGCTCGGCGGCCGATTGCGGGCGCAGGTGCCGGCTGACGCGGCCGTTGTGCCGCAGCGAGAAGGCGACGTCGGGTCGCGCCAGCGCCACGCGCCGGAACACTTCGTCGCAATGGCCGAATTCGGTCGCCTCGGTGCGCAGGAACTTGCGCCGCGCCGGCGTGTTGAAGTAGAGCTCGGACACCGTCACCGTGGTGCCGGGGGCGCGCGCCGCGGGCGCGACCTCGCCGGCGCCGCCGCCTTCCGCGGCGATCAGGCTGGCGTGCGCGGCCTCGCGCGCGCGCGACAGGATCGAGAAGCGCGACACCGAGGCGATCGAGGCGAGCGCTTCGCCGCGGAATCCGAGGGTCGCGACCGCCTCGAGATCCTCGAGGCTGGCGATCTTGCTGGTGGCGTGGCGCGCCAGCGCGAGCGGCAGTTCTGCGCGCGCGATGCCGGCGCCGTCGTCCTCGACCTGCAGGCGTTTCACGCCGCCCTCGTCGAGCGAAACGGTGATGGCCTGGGCGCCGGCGTCGAGGCTGTTCTCGAGCAGCTCCTTCAGCACCGAGGCGGGACGATCGACAACCTCGCCGGCCGCGATCTGGCTCACGAGCAGCTCGGGGAGGACGCGGATAACCGGCACGCGCAGAGTATATAGAATCGGCACGGTGGAACTTCTCGCCGCGCTGTGGGATCTCGCGGTGCATCTCGACGTGCACCTGGGAAAATTCGTCGCCGAGCATGGCACGTGGGTCTACGGCCTGCTGTTCCTCGTCGTATTCTGCGAAACCGGCTTGGTGGTGACGCCGTTCCTGCCCGGAGATTCGCTGCTGTTCGTCGCCGGCACGCTGGCCGCCGCCGGCGGCATGGACATCGGCGTGGTGGTGGCGGTGCTGGTGGCGGCCGCCCTGTGCGGCGACAATTGCAACTATTTCATCGGGCGCTGGGCCGGCGTGAAGGTGTTCGGAAAATTCCTCAATCCCGACTACCTGCGGCGCGCCCACGCCTTCTACGCGCGCCACGGCGGCAAGACCATCATCCTCGCGCGCTTCGTGCCGATCGTGCGCACCTATGTGCCGTTCGTCGCTGGCCTGGGCGCGATGCCCTACCTGCGCTACCTCGGTTACTGCGTCGCCGGCGCCCTGCTGTGGGTCGGTTCGCTGTGCCTCGCCGGCTACTTCTTCGGCAACATCCCGGCGGTGAAGAACAATCTCACTACCGTCATCGTGGCGATCGTGCTGTTGTCGATTTCTCCCGCATTTTTTGCTTTTTTCAGGAAAAAATTAATTCAACGCCAACGGTGAACCGCCGCGCGGCGGGTGCTTGGCGAAGTAGTCGCGGATCCCATCCAGAATGGCGCGCGCCAGCTTGTCCTGATAGCCCTGGTCGTTGAGGCGCTTCTCCTCGTCCGGGTTGGAGATGAAGGCGGTCTCGATCAGGATCGAGGGAATGGACGGCGACTTGAGCACGTGGAAGCTCGCCTGCTCGACATGCCCTTTGTGCAGCGTGTTGATGCCGCCTATCTTCTGCAGCACGGCGTTGCCGACGCGCAGGCTGTAGTCGATGGTGGCGGTCTGCGACAGGTCGAGGATGGTGCGCTTGACGTGGTCGTCCTTGCCCTGCAGGTTGACGCCGCCAATCAGGTCGGCGTCATTTTCTTTCTTCGCCAGCCAGTTCGCCGCCTCCGAGGTGGCGCGCTTCTCCGACAGGGCGAAGACCGAGGAGCCGCGCGCGGTCGACCGCACGAAGGCGTCGGCGTGGATCGACACGAACAGGTCGGCCTTCACCTTCTGCGCCTTGTCGACGCGCGACTCGAGCTTGAGGAAGTAGTCGGCGTCGCGGGTAAGGATGGCCCGCATATTCGCTTCCTCGTTGATCAGCGCTTTCAGGCGCTTGGCGATCATCAGGGTCACGTCTTTTTCACGCGTGCCGCGGCGGCCGCGCGCGCCCGGATCCTCGCCGCCGTGCCCCGGGTCGATCACCACCGTCGCGAGGCGAATGACGGGCGGACTGGGTTTTCCTGGCAGGGGAGCCGGCACGGGCGTGGGCGCCGGTACCGGCGCGGGCGCCGCAGCCGCCAGCTTCGCCTTGGTCTCTTCGATCAACGCCGCCAGCGGGTCGACCGGCACCAGCGGGAAAATGTCGAGCACCAGGCGATAGCCGTATTCGCCGACCGGCTTGAGCGTGAATACCTGCGGCTTGACGTCGGCCTTGAGGTCGAGCACCAGCCGCACGACCCCCGGCCGATTGCGCGCCACCCGCAGGCCCTGGATGTAGGGGTCCTCGCCGCTCACCTTGGTGCCGAGCTCGGCGAGCGCCGGCGTGATGTCCGGCACTTCGAGGTCGAGCACCAGCCGCTCGGGATTCTTGATGGAAAAGACCGTGTACTGGATTTCTTCCTTCGACTCCAGCGTCAGGCGCGTGTAGTCGGGCGCCGGCCAGATGCGGCTGGCAAGGACCTGCGCCTGCGCTAGCCCGGCAAACTGGAGGGCAAGGAGGCAGCCCAGGATTCGCCAGCCGGCGTGTGGGCCGCGAGCGTCGCGCGCCGTCCCGGCCCCTCGAACGCAAGGCGCAATTCCAGGTCCGGCGGCGGCAGCAGGCCCGCCACTCGCTCGGGCCACTCCACCGCGCAAGCCGACTCGCGATTGAAGTATTCCCGGAAGCCCGAGTTCAGCCATTCAGCCTTATCCTCGATTCGATAGAAATCAAAATGATAGAAGTGTAATCTCGAAACGCTATAAGGTTCAACCAGCGTGTAGGTGGGGCTTTTGACCCGGCCCGGGTGGCCGAGTGCCCGCAGCAGCCCGCGCACCACCGTGGTCTTGCCGCTGCCGAGCTCGCCGCTCAGGTGGAGCACGCGGCCCGGCGCGATGCCGCTGGCGAGCGCCTGGCCCAAACGCAGCGTCGCCGCCTCGTCGGGCAACTTAAACTCGTGCGACATGGACTTCGACGCGCTCGCCGGGCGCATCCGGCAGTGGGGCCTTGAGCTCGGCTTCCAGGCGGTCGGCATCGCCGACGCCGACCTCTCGTCGGCGGAGCCGCGGCTGCTCGAATGGATCTCGCGGGGCTGGCATGGCGAGATGGAGTATATGGCGGCGCGCGGTGCGCTCCGTGCTCGCCCGGCCGAGCTCAAGCCCGGGACGCTGCGGGTCATTTCTTGCCGGATGGATTACCTGAATTCAAAAGAAGAAGAGGATTTTCTGGAAGAAAAGCAAAACGCCTACATCGCCCGCTACGCCCGCGGCCGCGACTATCACAAGGTGCTGCGCAACCGGCTGCAGGCCCTGTGCACGCGCATCGAGAAGGAGGTGGGCAGCTTCGGCTATCGAGTCTTCACCGACTCGGCGCCGGTGATGGAAGTCGAACTGGCGGCGCGCGCCGGCATCGGCTGGCGCGGCAAGCACACGCTGCTGCTCGACCGCGAGGCCGGCTCCTGGTTCTTCCTCGGCGAAATCTACTGCGACCTGCCTCTGGAATGCGATGCCGAAAAAGAAAATCACTGCGGGACCTGCGAACGTTGTATCGAGATCTGTCCCACGCGGGCGATCGTCGCCCCCTACCAGCTCGACGCGCGGCGCTGCATCTCCTATCTCACCATCGAGCACAAGAGCGCCATCCCGGAGGAGCTGCGGCCGCTGATCGGCAACCGCGTCTACGGCTGCGACGACTGCCAGCTGGTCTGCCCGTGGAATCGATTTGCGAAGGTGACCAGCGAAATCGACTTTCAGACCAGAAATAAATTGGATGATTCTTCATTAATCGAATTATTTTCATGGACTGAGGCGGAGTTCGACGAACGGCTGCGCGGCTCGCCGATCCGCCGCATCGGCTACGAGCGCTGGCTTCGAAACCTTGCTGTTGGACTTGGCAATGCGCCGACATCGCGGGAAATCATTTCGATTTTGAATGCAAAAAAAAATCACCCCTCGGGCCTGGTGAGGGAACACGTGCTTTGGGCATTGGAGCGGCATGGGCAGTTGGCGGCCTGATTCGCTCCTGCCGGGATTCGAGGCGCTGGACCTGGCGCTGCCGCCGGACTACGAGGGCGAGGGCGTCGCGACCCTGGTGCGATTGCCGGTCGGCGAAGCGCCGCGCGGCGCCGTGCTCTATGTGCACGGCTTCAGCGACTATTTTTTCCAGCGGCACATGGCGGAGCGTTTCGCCGCCGAGGGCTACGCCTTTTTCGCGCTCGACCTGCGCCGTTGTGGGCGCTCGCTGCGGCCGGGGCAGCATCCGCATTTCGTGCGCGAGCTGGATGAGCACTATGTCGAGCTGACCGCGGCCCTGGCGACGATCGGTGCGCCGGTGCTGCTCGCCGGGCATTCCGCCGGGGGCCTGTTGTGCTCCTTGTACGCGCACGAGGGCGAGCGTCGCGACGCCGTCAGGGCCTTGTGGCTCAACAGCCCGTTTTTCGAGTGGGCCATGCCCAACGCCTGGTGGCGCCTCAAAGTGCGCCTGGCGGAAACCATCGGCGCGTGGTTTCCCTATCTCGCCAACCGCAGGGCCCTGCATCCGCTCTATACGCGCGCGCTGTGGGCCGAATGGGAATTCGACACGCGGCTGAAGCCGCTCGATGGCTTCCCGGTCTATGCCGGCTGGGCACGCGCCATCACCCGCGCGCAACGCCGCCTGCACCAGGGGCTCAGCCTCGCCTACCCGGTACTCGCCATGCATTCGGATGAGGCGGACATCGTGCTTAACTGGCGCGATATCGCGCGCTGGTCGCGCACGCTTGGCTCCAATGTAACCGTGCTTTCGTTTCCCGGCGCCGTGCATGACGTGGTGCTGTCAACGGCCGGCATCCGCGAGGCGGTGTTCAGCGCACTCTTCGCGTGGGCGGAACGAGCTTTAGCGTAGCGAGCGTCGCCAGCGTCCAGGCGACGTAGGCGGTGGTGAAGACCCATTCCGGCGCGTCGTAGAACAGCAGTCGCTGCAACCAGCGGCCGACGAAGCTCTCCGGCCGCGCGGTTCCACGCAGGGCGTCCTCCCAGACGGTCAGCGGGCAGGCGACACCCGCCAGCGCCTCGAGGGCGACGAATCCGATCGCCGCGAGGTGCAGGTATCTGAAATACGGATTGCGAATCCACCGCCATCCGTAAAGAAAACCCAACCCTGTCAAAGGCAAACCGCAGGCGATGAAACCGGCGATCAGAAAGTGGACGAGCAGCAGCGCGTCGGCCATCATGCGTCGAGCATGACACAGCAACCCCGCTTCCCGCGCCTCGAGCCGGCGCAGATGACCGCGCTGCAGCGCGAAGTGGCCGCCGAGATCGCGGCGGGCCCGCGCGGCGAGGTGCGCGGGCCGTTCATCGCCTTGATGCACCACCCCGAGCTCGCGCGCCAGCTGCAAGGCGTGGGCGAGCAGCTGCGCTGGAAAGCGAAATTGCCGAAGGCGTTGCTCGAGCTCGCAGTGCTCATCACCGCGCGGCGCTGGAGCTGCCAGCACGAATGGCTGATCCACTCGAAGCTGGCGCTGGAGGCGGGATTGGGTGCAAAAATCATCGATTCGATTGCCAGGAATCGAAAACCCGGTTCCCTGTCGAAAGACGAATCCGCAGTTTACGAATTTTGCCGGGAAGCGCATGAAAACGGGCGGGTGTCCGACAAATCCTTTGCTGCCGTGAAACACAATTTCGGCCGCGACGGCGCACTCGAGCTCCTCGCGCTCTGCGGCTACTACACGTTGATGGCCATGGTGCTCAATACCGCCGGCTTGCCGCTGCCGGGTAACGCCGCGCCGCCGCTCAAATGAACGCCGTCAAACAAAAGCTCGCCGCAGGGGAGCTCGTGCTCTGCATGGGCCTGCGCCAGGCGCGCACGGTGGATGTGGCGATGATCGCGGCTGCGGCCGGCTTCGACGCGGTGTTCGTCGACATGGAGCACAGCTCGGTTTCGCTCGAGACCGCTTCGACGATCTGCGCCGGCTGCCACGGCCTGGGAATCACGCCGCTAGTGCGGGTGCCGGGCCATGCGTCGGAGTGGGTGTCGCGCGTGCTCGACGGCGGGGCGCAGGGCGTGATTGCGCCGCACGTCAACGACGCCGCCGAGGCGCGTGCCATCGTCAACGCGGCGCGCTTTCCGCCCGTCGGACACCGCTCGGTGATGGGCACCACGCCGGCACTGGCGTACAAGGCAATGCCCCAAAAAGATATCGCCGTCACGCTCAGCCGCGACACGCTGCTCATCGTCATGCTCGAGACTCCGCGAGCCATCGAGCGCGCCGACGAGATCGCGGCAGTGGCCGGCGTCGACATGCTGCTGATGGGATCGAACGACCTCTCCACCGAGCTCGGCATTCCCGGCGAGTATCGCAACCCGAAGATGCAGGCCGCCTTCGAGGCAGCGGCACGCGCCTGCAAGGCGCACGGCAAGACGCTCGGCATCGGCGGTATTCGCGGCGACCTCGAGCTACAGCGCGACTTGCTGCGCCTCGGCGCGCGGTTTTTCATTGCCGGTAGCGATGTCAGTTACCTCACGGCAGCTGCGAAGAAGGACGTCGAAGCCCTGCGCGGCCTGAAGCAGGCCTAGCCTTTTTCTCGCGGCCGCGACGGGTCCGCGATCCACTCGCTCCACGAGCCGGCGTAGAGCTTGCCGCCGGGCAGGCCCGCGACTTCCATGGCGAGGAGGTTGTGACAGGCGGCGACGCCGGAACCGCAGTAGTGGATGATTTCCCTGGGGTCGCGATTGAAGATCGCCTTCTGAAGTTCTTCCCTTAGCGCCGATGAATTCTTGAAGGTGCCGTCGGGGTTGATGTTGTCCATGTTGAAGCGATTTTTCGCGCCCGGGATGCGGCCGGCTTCCGGGTCAATGGGTTCCTGCTCGCCGCGCCAGCGCGCGGGTGAGCGCGCGTCGAGCAGGAACCAGTTGTTCAGGTTGCGCCACACGCCGCGCACGCTGACGGTGCGGTCCTCGTCGATTTCGTCGGGATAGGACGTCGGCGGAAATTCCGGGATCTCGGCCGTGACCGGCTTGCCTTCCCGGATCCATTTTGCGAAGCCGCCGTCGAGCACGGAAACGTCTTTGTGGCCGAGCCAGCGCAATAGCCACCACAGTCGGGCCGCCATCGCGCCATTGTTGGCGTCGTAGCAGATGACCCGATCCTCGGGAGAAAGGCCTTTTGAAGATAACCATCGAGCAAAGACTTCGGGGTCGGGCAGGGGATGCCGACCGTTCTTCCCGGTCTTCGGTGCGGAGAGGTCGCGGTCGAGGTGCGCGAATACGGCGCCGGGGATGTGGGACTCGCGGTACTGGCTCTCGCCCCAGTCCGGTTTGGCGAGGTCGTGCCGGCAGTCGAACAACCGGCAAGGCGTGGGGTCGCTGCTAAGTTCTTCCGTCGAGACGAGCATGCAGCCACTCGTGGAAGTGCACTTCGGCGTCCTCCATCGGCGACTGGTAGGGGCCGGCGTCGTCCAGGCCCTGCTCGTAGAGCGCGCGCCGGCCGTGGTCGAGGCGCTGGCAGATCTCGTTGTCCTCGATCGCCGTCTCGGCGTAGGCCGCCTGCTGCGCCTCGATGAAGTCGCGCTCGAACAGGGCAATCTCCTCGGGGTAGTAGAACTCGACCACGTTGGTGGTGTGCGTCGGCGAGCGCGGGATGAGGTGCGAGACCACCAGCACGTTGGGATACCACTCGAAGGTCAGGCCGGGGAAGTAGCTCGCCCACAGCGCGCCGTGCTTCGGCTCGCGGCCGGCGAGCTGCGCGAGGCAGACGTCGTGCCAGCGCTTGTACACCGGCGTGCCGGGGCGCTCGAAACCGGCCTTGGCCGCCACGATCTGCACCGAGTATTCCTCGCCGTAGTCGACGCTGAAGTTGTTGCAGTCGGCGAAGTTGCCGAGGCCCGGGTGGAAGAAGTCGACGTGGTAGACCTCGAGGTAGGTCTCGATGAAGGTCTTCCAGTTGATGTCGTACTCGTCGACGCGCACCGAGTCGAACACGTAGCCGGAGAAGTCCCAGTCGGCTAGCGTGCTGACCTTCGCCAGGTCGCGGCGCGGGTCGCGCGGCCCGGTGAACAGCAGCCCGTTCCAGTTGGCGAGCGGCGTCGAGCGCAGCTTGACGCAGGGGCTTTCTTCAAAAAACGGCGCGCCCAGCAGCTCGCCCTTGAGGTCGTAGGTCCAGCGGTGCAGGGGGCAGACGATGTTCTCGACGTTGCCGCGGCCCTTGAGCATGATTGACTGGCGGTGGCGGCAGACGTTGCTCAGCAGCTCGACGCCGGAGTCGCTGCGCACCAGGACCTTGGCGTCCTTGGCCCAGGCGAGCGTATGGAAGTCGCCCGTGTTCGGCACCATCAGCTCGTGGCCGACGTAATTCGATCCGGCGTCGAACAACAGGCGCTTTTCGCGCTCGAAAATCAGGGGATCGAAATACCATGAAACGGGAAGCTGGCATTGCGCCGGCTTAATGAGGCGCAGGCTCGCGACGTCGGCCATCCGTTGTAAAGCTCCTAGAAAAACAGTATTTTACCAAACGATGAGCAAGCCTTCAGGCGACCTGTCCTTTGAAAAGGCGCTCGCCGAACTGGAGAAAATCGTGGCACGCATGGAATCGGGCGAGTTGTCGCTCGAGCAGGCGCTCGCCACCCACAAGCGCGGCCTGGAACTGGCGCGCTTCTGCCAGCAGAAGTTGGAGGCGGCCCAGCAGCAAGTCAAGGTGCTGGAAGGAGAAGTTCTTAAGCCGCTCGCCGCGGCGGCGCCCGATGAAGATCGCTGAAACAGATTTTCAAGCATGGATGGGCGGGGTGCAGGGGCGCATGGAATCGGCGCTCGGCCGCCTGCTGCCGCCGGCGCATGCGCTGCCCGCCCGTCTGCACGAGGCGATGCGCTACGCCACGCTCGAGGGCGGCAAGCGCGTGCGGCCGCTGCTCGCGTTCGCGGCCGGCGAGGCTACCGGCGCCGAAGCGGGCCGGCTCGAGATCGTCGCCGCCGCGGTGGAGATGATCCATGCCTATTCGCTGGTGCACGACGACCTGCCGTGCATGGACGACGATGTCCTGCGGCGCGGCAAGCCGACGGTGCACGTGCAGTTCGATCAGGCGACCGCGCTGCTCGTGGGCGATGCCCTGCAGTCGCTGGCATTTCAAATGCTTTCTGAAAATAAAATTGCAGATCGAGCTGAAACGCAACTCGAAATGGTTCGGCTGCTCGCCGCCGCGGCCGGCTCGCGGGGCATGGCCGGCGGGCAGCAGATCGATCTGGAGGCGACCGGCAAGACGCTCAGCGTGCCGGAACTGGAGTCCATGCACATCCGCAAGACCGGCGCTCTGATCCGCGCTGCGGTGATGCTCGGCGCCTACTGCGGGCAGCCGTTGAGCGAAAGCCAGATCAAAATGCTGGATCGTTACGCCAAGGCGATCGGCCTCGCCTTCCAGGTGGTGGACGACGTGCTCGACGTCGACGCCAGTACCGCGACGCTCGGCAAGACCGCGGGCAAGGACCAGAAACAGGGCAAGCCCACCTATGTCTCGGCCCTGGGCCTGCCGGCGGCGCGCCGCCTGGCGCAGGAGCTGCGCGAGGAGGCCCACGCGGCGCTCGCGCCGCTCGGCGCGGCTGGAAGGCGCCTAATAGCGCTCGCGGACTTCGTGGTTCTGCGAAAATTCTAGGCATGTCGAGTATCGTCACCGACTTGCCGGGCGAGGGTGTGCATCCCGGAGCCTATGAGCTGCTGAAGATGATCGACGATCCGGCGAAGCTGCGCGCCCTGGATCGCCGCCAGCTCGGGCAGCTCGCCGAAGAGCTGCGCGCCTACGTGCTCGATTCGGTCTCCAAGACCGGCGGCCACCTGTCGTCCAACCTCGGCACGGTGGAGCTCTCGATCGCGCTGCACTATGTATTCGAGACGCCCGAGGACCGCATCGTCTGGGACGTCGGCCACCAGACCTACCCGCACAAGATCCTCACCGGCCGGCGCGAGCAGATGGCGCGGCTGCGCATGATCGACGGCATCTCGGGCTTCCCGCGCCGCAGCGAATCGAAATACGACGCTTTCGGCACCGCCCACTCGAGCACCTCGATCTCGGCGGCGCTGGGCATGGCGGTGGCGTCGAAAATCAAGGAGGAGAAGCGGCATTGCATCGCCGTCATCGGCGACGGCGCGATGTCCGCGGGCATGGCGTTCGAGGCGCTCAACAACGCCGGCGCGATGGACGTCGACTTGCTGGTGATCCTGAACGACAACGAGATGTCGATTTCGCCGCCGGTCGGCGCCCTCACCAATTACCTGGCGCGGCTGCTCTCGGGGCGCATGTACGACACCGCGAAGCGCGCGAGCGAGCACGTGCTCAAGCGCCTGCCGATCGCCTGGGAGCTGGCGAGGCGCGCCGAGGAGCACGTCAAGGGCATGGTCACGCCGAGCACGCTGTTCGAGGAGTTCGGCTTCAACTACATCGGCCCGATCGACGGCCACGACCTTGACACGCTGGTCGCCACGCTCACCAACATCAAGAAGCTGCGCGGCCCGCAGTTCCTGCACATCCTCACGCGCAAGGGCCAGGGCTACAAGCTCGCCGAGGAAGACCCGATCGCCTACCACGGCCCCGGCAAGTTCGACCCGGCCGAAGGCATCAAGAAATCAGCCGGCGGCGGCAAGCCAACCTACAGCCAGGTGTTCGGCGACTGGCTGTGCGACATGGCAAGGCAGGACCCGCGCCTGGTCGCGATCACGCCGGCGATGCGCGAGGGCTCGGGCATGGTGCGCTTCTCCGAGGAGTTTCCGCAGCGCTATTTCGACGCCGCCATCGCCGAGCAGCACGCCGTCACCTTCGCCGCGGGGATCGCCTGCGAGGGCCTGAAGCCGGTGGTGGCGATCTACTCCACTTTCCTGCAGCGCGGCTACGACCAGCTGATCCATGACGTCGCGATCCAGAACCTGCCGGTGCTGTTCGCGCTCGACCGCGGCGGCCTGGTCGGCGGCGACGGGCAGACCCACAACGGCGCCTTCGACTATGCCTTCCTGCGCACCGTGCCGAACATGGTGGTGATGGCGCCCGCCGACGAGAACGAGTGCCGGCAGATGCTCTACACCGGCTATCAGATCAACGGCCCTGCCGCGGTGAGGTACCCGCGCGGCGTCGGACCGGGCGTGGCCCTGCAAAAGGAGTTTTCTTCCCTACCCATCGGCAAGGGCGAAATCAGGCGCAAGGGGAAGAAGGTCGCGATTCTCGCTTTCGGCTCGATGGTGAAGCCGGCGCTGGATGCCGCCGAAAAGCTGGACGCAACCGTGGTCAACATGCGCTTCGTGAAGCCCCTTGATCTGGATTTAATCAAGAGGATTTCCAGGGAACATGAGCTGCTGGTTACGGTCGAGGAGCACCAGATCATGGGCGGCGCGGGGAGCGCCGTGCTCGAGGCCCTCGCAAAGACGAATACCCGGACGCTACTGCTGGGACTGCCGGACCGTTTCATCGACCACGGCGACCCGGCAAAACTCCTGTCGTCGGTAGGGTTGGACGCCGAGGGCATCCGGAACTCGATTGAGAAGGTAATGTCCGAGTAATTTACTCGGATGATAAAATCTGCCCCATGAAAGCCAGCGACCTGCAACCCCAGTCCATCCCCGACGTCCAGGCCAGCCCCGACTCGCGCAAGCTCGCCATCGACAAGGTGGGCGTCAAGGCGATCCGCCACCCGATCCAGATCATGCAGCGATTGGGCGGCGTGCAGCACACCATCGCCAATTTCAACATGTACGTCGGACTGCCCCACCAGTTCAAGGGCACGCACATGTCGCGCTTCGTCGAGATCCTGAACGCGCACGAGCGCGAGATCACGGTCGAGACTTTCAAGGTGATGCTGCAGGAGATGGTGGACAAGCTCGAGGCCAAGGAAGGCCGCATCGAGATGAGCTTCCCGTATTTCATCGAGAAGGCGGCGCCGGTGTCCGGCGTGAAGAGCCTGATGGACTACGAAGTCACCTTCGTCGCCGAGATCCTCAAGGGCAAGCATTGTTTCGCCATGAAGGTGCTGGTGCCGGTGACCAGCCTGTGCCCCTGCTCGAAGAAGATCTCCGACTACGGCGCGCATAACCAGCGCTCGCACGTCACGGTGACCGCGTACACCGGTGACTTCGTCTGGATCGAGGAGATCGTCGACCTGGTCGAGAAGCAGGCCTCGAGCGAGCTCTACGGCCTGCTCAAGCGTCCCGACGAGAAGTACGTCACCGAGCGCGCCTACGACAATCCCAAGTTCGTCGAGGACATGGTGCGCGACGTCGCGGCGCTGCTCAATCTCGACGAGCGCATCACGCGCTACGTGGTGGAATCGGAGAACTTCGAGTCGATCCACAACCACAGCGCCTATGCCCTCATCGAGAGGGACAAACGAAAGCAGTAGCGGCGCTTCTAGCGGGGTTGTTTTTCATCGACGAACCCCTGGCACAGAATTTTTCAGAGCAGCGTGGCCGGATGGTGGCGGAAGTCGAGGCCATGTATGCCGACACGCGCGCCGAAACGGGCCTCGCCGCCATGTCGCCCGCGGTGCGCGCCGCAATGGGCAAGGTCGAGCGCCACCGCCTGGTGACGCCGGCGCAGGCGGCGGGGGCCTACGGCAACCACCCGCTGCCGATCGGCAGCGGCCAGACCATCTCGCAGCCCTACATCGTCGCGCTGTCGGCCGACCTGTTGCAGGTCAACCAGGACAGCGTGGTGCTGGAGATCGGCACCGGCTCGGGCTACCAGGCTGCCGTATTGGCTGAGATCGCCTCCAGGGTTTTCTCTGTCGAGATCATCGAATCACTTGCGGTCACTGCGGAAAAAAATCTAAGAATTCTTCAATACAAAAACATTGAAATCCGAGTCGGCGACGGCTACCAGGGCTGGCCGGAGAAAGGGCCGTTCGACGGCATCGTGGTGACCGCGGCGGCGCCGCAAGTGCCGAAGGCGCTGGTCGAGCAGCTCAAGCCCGGCGGCCGCATGGTGGTGCCGGTCGGCCTGAGCGGCGCCATCCAGGTGCTGAAGCTGGTGACGAAAAATGCCGATGGCGGCATCGACGAGCGCAGCGTGCTGCCAGTGCGCTTCGTGCCGCTGGTGCCCGGTAATTAGGGAAACGAGATCAGAACTGGCGCGTCAGGACCATAGTGGTGCCGTCGCGCTTCATCTCGACCCGGTTGAGGAAGCTCATGCCGAGCAGCGCTACGTTGAGCCCGTTTTCCACCACGATGGCATCGACGTTGAGGAGCTCGATGGCGCCGACGCGCACGCGGTCGAGCCGGGTGACGAAAGCCGGTGCATTGCCGTTGGCGGTCTGCATCGTGATGCGCGAGCCGCTGCGATAGTCAATGCCGAGGCGCACCGCATCGGCGGCCGGAATCGCCACCGCGGTGGCGCCGGTGTCGATGAGGAAGCGGATATGGCCGCCGTTGATCTGGCCCTCGGCGATGAAATGGCCGCGCGTGTCGGCGGCGAGCGTCGCGCTCTGGCGGCTGGACGCCGACGTTGCGCCGTCGCTGCGATAATGGACGCCGCGCTGGAGCACGCGCTGCTTGCCGTCGATCTCGAGCGTGGCGCGCTCGCGCTCCACGCTGAGCACCGTGATGCCGCGCCAGGTCTGGCCGACCTTGATGGTCTTCGGCTCGCCGCCGTCGACTGCCACTACCGCCGCCTTGTCGCCGATCACGCCGACCAGCGCCACCTCGGCCGCCCAGGCGGCGCCGCCGGCGAGGAGCAGGAACAACGCGATAATACGGAGCATGAAACCGGTCGCCATTTTCAGGGTCGCTCCCAGCGAGGGACCCGGATATTTTGACACCTACCTGAAAAACCGCTCGATCGCGTCGCAACTCGTGGCGCTCGACGCCGGCGCGCCGGTGCCGCGGGATGCGCGGCGCTTCGCGGGGCTGGTGTTCATGGGCGGGCCCATGAGCGTGAACGACGACCTGTCGTGGATTATTCCGGCGCTCGAGCTGGTGCGCGACGCGGTGCGCAAGGACGTGCCGGTGCTCGGCCACTGCCTGGGCGGCCAGCTGATGTCGAAGGCGTTCGGCGGCACGGTGCGCGCCAGCCCGGTGCGCGAGATCGGCTGGGGCGAGGTGCGGGTGTGCGACAACCAGGTGGCGCGAGATTGGCTGGGAGGCGGGCCCGGCTCCGCGCCGGCCTTCGAATCCTTCCACTGGCACGGGGAAACCTTCAGCATCCCGCCCGGCGCCACCCGCATATTGGAAAACGCGCACTGCGCGAACCAGGCTTTCGCGCTCGGCAAGCACCTCGGCCTGCAATGCCACGTCGAAATGACCGAGGCGCTGATCGGTGCCTGGCTGAGCGGCGGCGCGGACGAAATCCGCGACCATGCCGCCAGCCCCGGCGTGCAGACGCCGAAGGAAATCGAGAAGAACGTCGCCGCACGCCTCGCCGCGCTTCACGCGGTCGCTGACCGCATCTACGACCGCTGGATCGAGGGGCTCAGTCGCGGAAGTTAGTGAACTGGATCGGCAGGTCGGTCACCGCCTGCCGCACCAGCTGGATCGCCGATTGCAGGTCGTCCTTCTTGCCGCCCGAGACCCGTACCGCTTCACCCTGGATCGCGGCGGCGACCTTGATCTTGGATTCCTTGATCATTTTCTGGATCAGCTTGCCTTTCTCCTGCGGCACGCCGACCTTCACCGTCACCGGGCGCTTCAGCTTGTCGCCCGAAATCTTCTCCACCGTGCCCGGCTCGAGCGCGCGCACGTCCACGCCTCGCTTCGCCAGCCGCCCGCGCAGCACGTCCATCACCTGGCCGAGCTTGAACTCGTCGTCGGCGAACACCGTCAGCGCGAGCTCGTTCTGCTCGACGCGCGCGTCGGAGCCCTTGAAGTCGTAGCGGTTGCCGATTTCCTTGTTGACCTGCTCGACCGCGTTCTTCACTTCCTGGCGGTTGACCTCGGAGACGATGTCGAAGGAGGGCATGGCGCCGCTAGCGGGTGTTGAGCCGCTGCAGGTCCTCGGCCCAGCGCAGGGTGGTGGCGCGGATCCAGTCCAGGTCGCCGGGCGACTCGTACTTCGAATAGACCGAGAGGTTGAGCGCCTTGCCGCGCAGCAGGATCAGCGTGGTGCTGGAGAGCACATATCGCGAAGGATCGGCACGGCTGAACAGGCCGCCTTTTTTCACCGGCGGGATGCGCAGGCCGAGCAGCACCGAGACGACCGCCGGGTCGCGCCGCAATTCGGCGAGCAGGCTCAACTGATTGGGCGGCTGCTGCTCGAGAAATGCGGGGTAATCGTTGCCGGCTGGCGGCTTGCCCATGTCGCGCAGCGCGTCGGCGACAAAGCGCTGGAACAGGTCCGGCGTGACGCGGTCGCGATCGGCGCCGCGCGGCGTCACCGCCAGCATGTAGCGGCGGAATTCGGGCGTATCGCCTCCCGTGAAAAGCCGCAGGTCGCCGTCGGAGATGGCAAACAGCAGGATGCGGTTGGAGGGCGAAGTGAGCGTCTCGGCGAGCTCCTGCAGGCGCGGCGAACCGGTGAAGGTGGTATCGGCGAAGCCCGGCGGGGCATCGAGCGCGACACGCGCATCGCCCAGCTGTACGGCAAAGGGCGCTGAAATTGCCGCTAACGAAGCAAACGCAAGCAGTAAAACGGCAAATCGCACTACTTCCTTCCCTTTCGCGCCGCGATGCGCAGGCGCAGCGCATTGAGCCGGATGAAGCCCGCGGCGTCGGCCTGGTTATAGGCGCCCTTGTCGTCCTCGAAAGTGGCGATCGAAGCGTCGAACAGCGAGTCCTTGGAGACGCGCCCGGTGACCAGCACCGTGCCCTTGTAGAGCCGGACGCGCACCTGGCCATTCACTTCTTTTTGGGATGCATTGATCAATGACTGCAATAACCTGCGCTCCGGGCTGAACCAGTAGCCGTTGTAGATCAGGCGCGCGTAGCGGGGCATCAGGTCGTCCTTGAGCGCCAGCACCTCGCGGTCGAGGGTGATCGACTCGATGGCGCGGTGCGCCTTCAGCATGATGGTGCCGCCGGGCGTCTCGTAGCAGCCGCGGCTCTTCATGCCGACATAGCGGTTCTCGACCATGTCGAGCCGCCCGATGCCGTGCCGGCCGCCGAGGCGGTTGAGTTCAGCCAGTACCTTGGCCGGCGACAGTTTTTTCCGGTTGATGGAAACGATATCGCCGTTGCGATACTCGAGCTCGACGTGCTCGGGGCGCGCCGGCGCCTTCTCCGGCGACACCGTGATGCGCCACATCGACTCCTCGGGCTCGTATTGCGGATCCTCCAGCACGCCTCCCTCGTAGGAGATATGCAGCAGGTTGGCGTCCATCGAGTAGGGCGCGCCGCCCTTTTTCTTCTTGAAATCCACCGGGATGCCGTGGCGCTGCGCGTACTTGAGCAGCTTGTCGCGCGACAGCAGCTTCCATTCGCGCCACGGCGCGATGATCCTCACCTCGGGCATCAGCGCGTAGGCGCCGAGCTCGAAGCGCACCTGGTCGTTGCCCTTGCCGGTGGCGCCATGGGAAATCGCATCGGCCTTGGTCGTTCTCGCAATTTCAACCAGGTGCTTGGCGATCAGGGGCCTGGCGATCGAAGTCCCCAGCAGATATTCGCCTTCGTAGACCGCGTTGGCGCGGAACATCGGGAAGACGAAGTCGCGCACGAACTCCTCGCGCAGGTCTTCAATGAATATGTTTTTAGGCTTGATGCCGAGCAGTAACGCTTTTTTCCTGGCGGGAGAAACTTCCTCGCCCTGCCCGATGTCGGCGGTGAAGGTGATGACTTCGCAGCCGTACTCCTCCTGCAGCCACTTGAGGATGACCGAAGTATCCAGCCCGCCGGAGTAGGCGAGGACGACTTTTCTGACTTTGGCTTTCACTTCACCTTCCCCAGGAGCAGGAATTCGAGCAGCGCCTTCTGCGTGTGCAGCCGGTTCTCCGCCTCTTCCCACACCACGCTCTGCGGGCCGTCGATCACTTCCGCCGCCGCCTCCTCGCCGCGGTGCGCCGGCAGGCAGTGCATGAACAGCGCCTTCTTCGCCGCCACCTTCATCATGGCAGCGTCCACCTGCCAGTCCTGGAAGTCGCGCTTGCGCGCCTCGTTTTCGGACTCGAAACCCATCGAGGTCCAGACGTCGGTGGTGACCAGGTGCGCGCCCTTGGCGGCTTTCATCGGGTCGGCGAAGGACTCGCAATTCTTGTTGGCTCTTTCAGGCTCGACCTCATAGCCGGGCGGCGTGGAAATGCTGAGCCTGAAATCGAATACCTCCGCCGCCTGGATCCAGGTATTGCAGACGTTGTTCGAGTCGCCGATCCAGGCCACGGTCTTGCCCTTGATCTTGCCGCGCTGCTCGATGAAGGTGTAGATGTCGGCCAGGATCTGGCAGGGGTGGTAGTCGTTGGTGAGGCCGTTGATCACCGGCACGCGCGAATGGCGCGCGAAGCGCTCGAGGATCTCCTGCTCGAAGGTGCGCACCATGATGACGTCGCACATGCGCGAGATCACCTGCGCCGCGTCCTCCACCGGCTCGCCGCGCCCGAGCTGCGAATCGCGCGTGTAGAGGTAGATGGCGGCGCCGCCGAGCTGGTGCATGCCCGCCTCGAAGGACATGCGGGTGCGCGTCGAGGGCTTCTCGAAGATCATGGCGAGCGTGCGGTCTTCCAAAGGCCAGTAGCGCGTGTAGCTCTTAAACTTCGCTTTTATCCACCGGGTGCGCGCGAACAGGTACTCGTGCTCCTCGCGCGAGAGGTCATTGAACTGAAGGAAGTGGCGCAGCCGCATTGCTGCCTCAGGCGGCGGCGCGCTTGTCGAGGAAAGCCTTGACCAGCGGCGCGAGGCGCTCGACCACCTGCCGGCCTTCGGCCTCGCTCATCACCAGCGGCGGCAGCAGGCGGATGACGTTGTCGGCGGTGACGTTGATCACCAGCCCGGCGTCGAGCGCCTGCTTCACCAGGTCCGCGCACGGCCGGTCGAGCTCGACGCCGATCATCAGGCCCATGCCGCGCACTTCGGTCACCCGGCCTTTGAATTCATTTTTCAAGGAAGACAGAAGAAGGTTGCCGACGCGCGCGCTGTTTTCCAGCAGCTTCTCTTCCTTGATGGTGTCGATGGTCGTCACCACCGCGGTCATGGCGAGCGGATTGCCGCCGAAAGTCGAGCCGTGATTGCCGGGCTTGAACACGCCCTTGGCGCGACCGCCGATGACGCAGGCGCCTACCGGCACGCCCGAGGCGAGGCCCTTGGCGAGCGCCACCGCGTCCGGCATGAAGCCGGCATGCTGGTAGACGAACCACTTGCCGGTGCGCCCCAGGCCGCACTGCACCTCGTCGGAGATGAACAGCCACTGCTGGCGCTCGCAGATCTCCTTCAGGCCGCGCAGGTAGTCCAGGCGCGAGACGTTGATGCCGCCTTCGCCCTGGATCGGCTCCACCATGACGGCGGCGATGTTGCGGTTGTGCTCGGCGATCTGGCGCACCGCGTCGAGGTCGTTGAGCGGCACGCGCACGAAGCCCTGTACCAGCGGCTCGAAGCCCGCCTGCACCTTGCGGCTGCCGGTGGCCGAGAGCGTGGCGAGCGAGCGGCCGTGGAAGGCCTTTTCCATGACGATGATCGCCGGCTCGGCGATGCCGCGGTCGTGGCCGTACTTGCGCGCGACCTTGATCGACGCCTCGGTGGCTTCCAGCCCCGAGTTGCAGAAGAACACCTCGTCGAGGCCGGTGATCTCGGCGACGCGGTCGGCCGCAGCCTCCTGGTCGGGAATGCGCCACAGGTTGGAGGTGTGAATGACGCCGCTCTGGATTCTTCCCAGCAGGGCCTTGGTCAGCTTGGGGTGGTTGTAGCCGAGCGTGCACACGGCGATGCCGGCCAGGGCGTCGAGGTACTTGCGGCCCTGCTCGTCCCACAGCCAGACGCCTTCGCCGCGCACGAACGCAACCGGCTGGCGGGCGTAGGTATTCATCACGTGAGACATGGCGGCTCCCTAAAAGCAAATCTTACAGAAAATCCGCCGTTTACCCCAGCCGCTGCAAGGTCTTTTCCTCGGTGGGCCTGAGCACCCGGATGCAGGGCAGGTAGCCCTCGTGCACGATGCCGTGCATCTCCATCTGCTTGTGGGAGTGCAGCAGCTGCCCAAGGTAGTCGAGGATTTTCCGGGTGATCAGCTGCCCGGGCACCAGCATCGGGATGCCGGGCGGGTAGGGCACGATCTGGTCGGCGCAGACGCGGCCAGCCAGCGCGCGGTTGACGTGCTCGCGCTCATCGAAGACCGGCACCAGCTCGCCGCCGCAGTAGTACGCGTCGCGCGGCAGGAAGACCAATTTGGTGAAAGCGGGAATTTCCGGCGTGCGCACCAGGCGCCGCGGGCTGCGGTTCTCGCGCGCGATGCGCATCAGCGCGTCGTACAGGCGTGACACCTTGGAGCGCGTGGTGCCGATGGTGAGCAGCAGGGTGAGCGTATTGAAAGTCGATTTCTCGACCTGGATGTTGTAGCGCTCGAACAACAGCTTCTGCAGGTCCTCGACGGTGTAGCCGCAACCCGAGATGTCGATCGTCACCTTGGTGGGGTCGAGGCGGATGCCGTCATGCCGGGTCTTTTCCGGCAGCAGGTCCTCCAGCTCGAGCACGCGGAACACCCGCGTGGAATTGACCAGCTTGCGCACCTCCTGCGCCAGCTCGAGCGTGCGCGCGAGCAGCTTGAAGCCCTCCATCACCGCCTGCCGGCGCGCCACGTCGAGGCTCGCGATCAGCCCGTACTGCGGGCTGGTCGAGGTGTGCATGTTGAAGTTCTCGCGGAACAGGTGCTCGCGGAAGCCGGGGTCGTTGACGTGGATCATCGACGCCTGCGAAAAGGCGGAGAGCACCTTGTGCGTCGATTGCGTCGCGTAGTCGGCGCCGGCCTCGAGCGCGGTCGGGCGGAACTCGGGGTGAAAGCGCGCGAAGCCGTACCAGGCCTCGTCGATGATGACCTTGACGCCGCGCGCGTGCGCCGCCTCGACGACCGGCGCGAGATCGTAGCGCAGGCCGTCGTAGGTGCAGGAAGTCAGGATGAGCGCCTGGGCGTCAGGATGTTTTTTTATTTCTCTTAAAAGAATCTTCTTGGGAACGGGACCATACAGGCCGTATTTCCGGTTGAGCGCCGAGTCGAGGTATACCGGGCGCGCGCCCGACAGCACCACGCCGTGGTGCACGCTCTTGTGGCAGTTGCGGTCGAGCAGCAGCTTCTCGCCCGGGGCGAGCAGGGTCTGGAAGATCACCTTGTTGGCGGTCGAAGTGCCGTTGGTGGCGAAAAAAGTGCGGCGCGCGCCGAAGGCCTTGGCCGCTTTCTGCTGCGCCTCGTTGATCACGCCCTTGGGCTCCATCAGCGAGTCGAGCATCGGCACCGACACCGAGAGGTCGGCGTCGAACACGTGCTCGCCCATGAAATCGTAGAAGTCGTTGACCCAGGGACTGCCGCGCAGGCTTTCGCCCGACGAATGGCCGGGCGTGTGCCACTGGTCCTTCGCCATCCAGACGTAGTTCTTGAGCTGGTCGTAGAAGGGCGTGCGCGCGCGCTCCTGGATCTGCGCGTTGAGAATGCGGTAGATGCCGCGGTAATCGCGCTCTTCGCGGTAGAAATAGCCGTCGACTGCCTCGGCGAACAGCGCGTCGACCACGTCGTCCTCCTTCTCCTGTGCGATCAGGATGTAGAGGTCGAGCTCGGGGCGCAGGCGGGTGATGCGCTGCACCAGCTCGAGCGCCGTGGTCTGCAGTTTCTTCTTCGGGTTGGCGCCGTTCTTGGTGAGGGTGTAGAGGGTGTCATCGACCAGCACCGCCTGCAGGTCGCCGTCGGCCTGGATCAGCTCCAGCGCTTCCTTGGCGGTGGTGACGCCGGCGAAGGCGATGCCGAGCGGGTTGTCGAGCGAACGCGCGGCGGCGTTGAGGCCCTTGACGAACTCGCGCAGCACCAGCTGCTCGTCGTTGATGACGAGGATCCGGCTTACCGGTTTCGTCATTTAGCAAACCCTATAATTGGCCATGGCCGATGAAGTCGCGATCGTCGAGTTCGTCATCCGGGGCGTCACGCAGGACGGCCAGCCGTTCCGGCCGAGCGACTGGGCCGAGCGCCTGTGCGGCGTGCTGGCGGCATTCGGCGGCGATCACCGCATGCAGTACTCGCCGTTCGTCCACCCGGTGTCGGCGAACGGCGTGCGCTGCGTGGTGGTCGACGTGCGGCTCGAGGAGCTCGAGCCGATGGCGTATCGCTTCCTGCTCAATTTTGCCAAGGACAACGAGCTGCAGGTGCGTGATGGCCGCATCGCGGAGCGCAGCAAACTGGCCGAGCTGCAGCGTGTCGGCGATACCGCCTGACTACTTCAGCCCCTTGACGGCATGCGCGAGGCGGGACTTGTGGCGGTTGGCGGCGTTGCGGGTGAGGACACCCTTCGCCACCACGCGGTCGATCACGCGCTGCGAATCGCGCAGCGCCTTCAGCGCGGCGTCCTTGCCGCCGGCGGCGATCGCCTTGGCGACGTTCTTGATCGCGGTGCGCACCGAGGTGCGCAGGCTGGCGTTGTGAGCGCGGCGGATGATCGCCTGATGCGCGCGTTTGCGGGCGGACTTGATGTTGGCCATGAAGGAAAGCGGTCCTCGAAAAGGGGCCGCATCTTAGCATGAACCTCCTGCGCGCCCTGCTCGCCGTGTCGAGCCTGACCACCGTCAGCCGGGTGCTCGGCTACGCGCGCGATTTCTTCATCGCCCGCATCTTCGGCGCGGGACTTCTCACCGACGCCTTCTTCGTCGCCTTCAAGATCCCCAACCTGCTGCGGCGGCTGTTCGCCGAGGGCGCTTTTTCCCAGGCGTTCGTGCCGATCCTGGCAGAACACAAGAATAAGAATTCCCTGGAAGAAACACGATTGTTAATTGACGCCACCTCGACGGTGCTGTTCCTCGCGCTGATCGTCGCGGCGGCTCTCGGCATGGCCGCCGCGCCGCTCATCGTCTACGTCACCGCCCCCGGCTTTGCCGCGCAGCCCGAAAAATTCGAGCTCACGGTGCAGCTGCTGCGCGTCACCTTCCCTTACATCGCCTTCATCTCGCTGGTGGCCCTGTCGGCGGGCATCCTCAACACCTGGAACCGCTTCGCGGTGCCGGCCATCACGCCGGCGCTGCTCAACATCTCGTTCATCGTCGGCGCGGCGTTTTTCGCCGACCGCTTCGACCCGCCGGTGCTGGTGCTCGCCTGGGCGGTGTTCGCCGGCGGGGCGTTGCAGCTCGCTTTCCAGATTCCCTTCCTGCTGAAAATCAATCTGCTTCCCCGCTGGCGTTTCGACCTGAACCATCCGGGGCTGCGCCGGCTGCTGCTGCTGATGGCACCGGCCGCCTTCGGCGTCTCGGTGAGCCAGGTGTCGCTGCTCATCAACCAGATCTTTGCTTCCTTCCTGCAGACCGGCAGCGTGTCGTGGCTCTACTACGCAGACCGGCTGATGGAATTTCCCGCCGGCGTGCTCGGCGTGGCGCTCGGCACCATCCTGCTGCCGAGCTTGTCCAAGTACCATGCCGACGCCAACCCGGCTGAATATTCGCGGCTGCTCGACTGGGGGCTGCGCATGACGCTGCTGCTCGCGCTGCCGGCCGCGGCCGCCCTGGCGGTGCTGGCGCTGCCGCTGGTCGCCGCGCTGTTCCACTACGGGCGCTTCGGCACCGAGGATGCCTGGATGACGCGCGAGGCGCTGGTGGCCTACAGCGCCGGACTGGTGGGCATGATCCTGGTCAAGATCCTCGCGCCGGGTTTCTACGCTCGACAGGATATCGTCACGCCGGTGAAAATCGGGCTGGCGACGCTCGCCGCGACGCAGGCGATGAACCTGCTGTTCGTCGGGCCGCTGCGTCACGCCGGCCTTGCGCTCGCCATCGGCCTGGGGGCCTGCTTGAATGCCGGATTGTTGTATTTTTATCTACGCAAACGAAAAATCTATGCACCGCAGCCTGGCTGGTTGGTGTTTCTTCTGAAAGTCGCTGCGTCCGTCGCCTTCATGGCGGTGGTGCTGTTTACCGCCATGGGTGAACCGGGCTGGTGGCTCGCAGCGCCGTGGCAGTGGCGGCTGCCGGCGCTGGGCGGGCTGGTGGCGCTCGGCGCCGCGGCCTATGGCGCCTGCCTGTTCGCCTTCGGTTTCCGGCCGCGCGAATTCTCGCGTCGCGGGGCGGAATGATGAGCGCGGGCCTCGCGTCGTTCGCCGAGCACCTGGGCCGCGCCGACGCGCGCATCGACCTGGCGCAAGCCTGCCTGATGATCGCGGAAGACGCCTACCCGGGCCTCGAGGTCGAGCGCTACCTTGGCGATCTCGAGCGCATGGCAATCCGCCTGCGCGCTCGCATGGCGCAGGGCTGCGCCGCGGAGGAACGCGTGGTGGAGCTCAATCGCTTCCTGTTCGACGAGCTCGGCTACTGCGGCAATACCGAGGAGTACTACGACCCGCGCAACAGCTACCTGAACGAGGTCATCGACCGCCGTGTCGGCATCCCGATCAGCCTGGCGGTGATCTACATCGAGCTCGGCCGGCGCATCGGCCTGCCGCTGGACGGCGTGTCGTTCCCGGGACATTTCCTGGTGCGGCTGCGCCTGCGCGGCGGCACCCTCATACTCGACCCGTTCTGCGGCGGCGCGCCGCAGTCGGAGGACGAGCTGCGCAGCCGCCTGCTGCGCGTGATTCCGGCCGGGGCGACCGGCGGCGTGCCGCCCGTCGAGCTGCCGCTCGATCAGTTCCTCGAGCCGGCGAGCAAGCGCCAGATCCTGGCGCGCATGCTGCGCAACCTCAAGGGCATCTATCGCGACGCCGACAAGCCCGAGCGCATGCTGGAAGTGCTCAATCGCATCCTGGTGGTGACGCCGGAGGCGAATGCCGAGCTGCGCGACCGCGGCCTGGTGTACCAGCGGCTCGAATGCCACCGCGCTGCCTTGAAGGACTTGTCAGATTATGTCGAGCGCGAGGCCGATGCCCCGGATTTCTACGAGGTGCGCGCCCGGGTGCTGGAGCTCTCCGCCCTGTGTGCGCGGTTAAACTAGGTCTGCAATCACCTCTTTAGCACTACAATCGCCGCTCACCAATCCCGGAGGAGTTTCATGAAGCGCAGATCATTTCTGAAGAAAGCGGCCGCAGGCCTCGCCGTCGGCAGCGTGGCCGCCCCGGCCATCGCCCAGTCGCTGCCCTCTATCCAGTGGCGCCTCGCCGCGAGCTGGCCGAAGAGCCTGGACACTCTTTTTGGTGGCGCCGAGCTGGTTGCCCGGCGCGTCGGGGAAATTACCGACGGCAAGTTCCAGATCCGCGCTTTTGCTGCGGGCGAAATCGTCCCGGCGCTGCAGGTGCTGGACGCCGTCGGCGCGGGCACCGTCGAGCTCGGCCATACCGCACCGTACTACTACTTCGGCAAGGACCCTGCGTTCGCCTTCGGCACCGCCGTGTGCTTCGGCATGAACACGCGCCAGCAGACCGCGTGGTGGACGCACGGCGGCGGCTCCGAGGCCATGGCGCCGCTGTGGAAGGAGCATGGTTGCGTTGCCTTGCTCGCCGGCAACACTGGTTGCCAGATGGGCGGCTGGTGGCGCAAGGAAATCAAGTCGGTCGCCGACATGAAGGGCGTGAAGATGCGCATCGGCGGCATGGCCGGCCTGATCCTGGCCAAGCTCGGCGTGGTCCCGCAGCAGTTGGGCGCCCCCGACATCTACCCGTCGCTCGAGAAAGGCACCATCGATGCGGCGGAATGGGTCGGCCCCTACGATGACGAGAAGCTCGGCTTCAACAAGGTCGCCAAGTTCTACTACTACCCGGGATTCTGGGAAGGCGGCCCGATGCTGATGACTCTGGTCAACGAGAAGAAATGGAACGAGCTGCCCAAGCCTTATCAGTCGGCGTTGCTGGCGGCTTGCGGCGAAACGAATTCGTGGATGCCGGCGAAATACGATGCGCAGAATCCTCCGGCATTGCGCCGCCTGCTCGCCAGCGGCACCGTGCTGAAACCCTTCCCGCGCGCGGTGATGGAAGCGGCGGAGAAGGCGTCCTACGAGGTGTACGACGAGATGAGCGCGAAGAGCGCGCACTTCAAGCGCATCTACCCCGAGTGGAAGAAGTTCCGCGACGAGCAGTTCCTGTGGTTCCGCGTCGCCGAACAGACCTACGACAACTACACCTTCAACTCGAAGATCGGCCAGCCCGCGGCACCTGCGAAGGGCAAGAAGGCCTAATCTCTAGCGGCTGAGAAAACCCCGCCTAGGCGGGGTTTTTTTATTTCTGGGCGGGACTGCCGAAATCGGGCGGCGGCACCGCGTTCTCTTCTTCCTCGCTCTTGCGGTCGAAATCCGTCTGCGGGATCTCGATCTGGAGCTTGGTGGGATCCACGTCCGAAGCCTTGTCGAGATTGATCGTCACCAGCTGCGGAAAGGCGATCAGGACGCCGACCATGATCACCTGGATGACGACGAAGGGCACCGCGCCCCAGTAGATCTGCCCGGTGGTGACGGGCGCGGTCGGCTTGCCACTGAATTTGTCGAGGTATTCCCTGACCGGCGCCACGCTGCGCAAGTAGAACAGCGCAAAGCCGAACGGCGGATGCATGAACGAGGTCTGCATGTTGACCCCCAGCAGCACGCCGAACCAGATCAGGTCGATGCCGAGCTTGTCGGCCACCGGCGCGAGCAGCGGCACGATGATGAACGCCAGCTCGAAGAAGTCGAGGAAGAAAGCGAGCACGAATACCAGGACGTTCACCACGATGAGAAAGCCGATCGCGCCGCCGGGCATGCCGGTCAGCAGGTGCTCGACCCAGATGTCGCCGTTCACGCCGCGGAAGGTCAGGCTGAACACCGTGGCGCCGACCAGGATGAACACCACGAACGAGGTCAGCTTGGCGGTGGAATTCATCGCCTGGCGCAACAGCGACCAGGACAGGCGCCGGTTCATCAGCGCCAGGATCAGCGCTCCGGTGGCGCCCATGGCGCCGCCTTCAGTAGGCGTGGCCCAACCGAGGAAGATGGTGCCGAGCACGAGGAAGATCAGCGCCAACGGCGGAATGAGCACGAAAAACACGCGCCCCAGCAGCTTCAAGCCCCGGACGGTGCGGGCCTCTGGCGGCAGTGCTGGCATAGCTTTGGGGTAGAAAATGGACACGCCGAAGACGTATAACGCATAGAGAGCGGTCAGCGACAGACCTGGGATGATCGCGCCCGCATACATGTCGCCCACCGAGCGGCCGAGCTGGTCGGCGAGGACAATCAACACTAGCGACGGTGGGATGATCTGCGCGAGGGTGCCCGAGGCGGCAATCACGCCACTCGCCAGGCGTCGGTCGTAGCCGTAGCGCAGCATGATCGGCAGCGAGATGAGGCCCATCGAGATCACCGAGGCGGCGACCACACCGGTGGTCGCGGCGAGCAGGGCGCCGACGAAGATCACCGCGTAGGCGAGACCGCCGCGGATCGGCCCGAACAGCTGGCCGATGGTGTCGAGCAGGTCCTCGGCCATGCCGCTCCTCTCGAGAATCAGCCCCATGAAGGTGAAGAACGGGACGGCGAGCAGCGTGTCGTTCGACATGATGCCAAAGATGCGCTCGGGCAGCGCCTGGTAGAGCGCCGGCGTCAGCAGCCCCAGCTCGATGCCGACGAAGGCATAGGCGAGCCCCAGCGCCGCGAGGGAAAACGCCACCGGGAAGCCGATCAACAGGAACACCACCAGCGTCGCGAACATCAACGGCGCGATGTAGGCGATGATGAAGGCGGTCATTTCGCGGCCTCGTCGACCTGCAGTTGCTCCAGCGCCGGGTCGGCATGCTTCTCCACGGTGTCGGGAATCAACCCCATCAGGGTGGCGATGCGTTTAATCAGTTCGGATATGCCCTGCAACGTCAGCAGCAGGAATCCGGCCGGCACCAGCAGCCTTGCCGGCCAGCGGATCAGCCCGCCCGCGCTGGCGGAAACCTCGCCGCTGGTCCAGGCGTTCATGAAGATCGGCCAGGACGCCCAGGTGATGTACAGCGACATCGGCAGCAGGAACAGGATCAGGCCAAATACGTCGATCCAGATCTGCGCGCGCCGCGGCAGATTTGACGCGATGACGTCGATGCGGATGTGCTCGTTGTGCAGCAGCGTGTAGCCCGAGCACAGCAGGAATACGGCGGCGAACAGGTACCACTGCAGCTCGAGCCAGGCGTTCGACGCCATGGAGAGCGCGTAGCGCATGGTGGCGTTGCCGGCGCTCACCAGCACCATGATCAGGATCAGCCAGTAGATCAGGCGGCCGACCCGTTCATTCACCGCGTCAATCGCGCGCGACAGCGCGAGCAGCAGCTTCATTGGACTTCCCCTCGAAGGTGGCGCGTCAGCCCGGCGTCAGGCGTCAGGCGCCAGCGCGCAACCGCAATGCGCGCTCCTGCACGGCCGCGTGAAGCTTCGGCTTGTAGCCTAAAGCAAAGAACACTTCAGCAGCGAGAAAAATCGGGGCGACGAAAATCTGGAACAGGTTGTCCATCAGCGCGGGCTTGCGGCCCTCGAACACGTGGCCCCAGAGCTGCAGCGCCCAGCCGCCCACGAACAGCACCAGGAAGGACCCCAGCCCGAACGCGAGCGGCGCGCGCGCCACGAATTCTGCCGCCCACAGCATCGGGCCGAAGATCGCGGTCATCGCAATCCCGAGCGGCAGGTCGAGCACGAGGTAGTAGAGGAGCAGCATGGCGGTGGTCACCAGCGCCGCGCTGACGGGAAAGCCGTTGACGTCGGCGCGCAGCCAGGCAAGCGCGATCATGAGGGAGAAGACGATGGCCGGAACGCCGACGAAATGGGTGAGCTTGTTGCGGCGATCCTGATGGTAGGCCGCATAGAAGCCCATCTGTTCTTCTAGGGGTTTCATAATTTCACTATAATTCAACATTTTAACCACGTCCATGGTCGTCACGCACGGCGCTTTGCAGCCTTCCGGGGGCCGTTCGGCGCTGACCATCGGCAACTTCGACGGCGTGCACCGCGGCCACCGCGCGCTAATCGATCGGGTCATCGCCAAGGCTAGAGAACTTCGCTTGACGTCCTGCGTGCTGATTTTTGAGCCCCATCCGCGTGAGTATTTCGCCGCGGACGAGGCGCCCGCGCGCCTGACGCGGCTGCGCGACAAGCTCGAGCTGCTGGCGCAGGCCGGGGTGGAGCGCGTGCACATCGCGCGCTTCGACGCGCGCTTCGCGGCGATGCCGGCGGCGCGCTTCGTCGATGAGGTGCTGGCACGCGGACTGCGCGCGGCGTGGCTGCTGGTCGGGCGCGACTTTCGCTATGGCGCGCGACGCAGCGGCGATTTCGCGAGCCTCGAGCAAGCCGCGCGCAGCCATGGCTTCGCTCTGGAGACCATGCCCGATGTCACCGACGGCGATGCGCGGGTGTCGAGCTCCGCGGTACGCGCGGCGCTCGCGCGCGGCGACTTGCGCGGCGCGGAGCGGCTCCTCGGCCATCCGTACACCATCAGCGGCCGGGTGGTGCATGGTGCCAAGCTCGGCCGCGACCTCGGCTTTCCCACGGCCAATATCGTTCTGCGGCGCCCGGCGCCGCTTTCCGGCATCTACATCGTGGAAGCCGGCACCTACGGGCGCGGCGTGGCGAGCGTTGGCCGGCGGCCGACGGTCAATCCGGTCGCGATTCCGTTGCTGGAAGTGCACCTCTTCGATTGCGACCGCGAGCTTTACGGCGAGCACCTGCGCGTGCGTTTCCTGGAAAAGCTGCGCGACGAGGAGAAATTCGATGGTCTCGATGCGCTGCGCGCGGCGATTGCCGGGGACGTGCGCCGGGCGCGGGAGTACTTCGCCACTCATGGCTGATTACAAAAGCACGCTCAATCTCCCGGATACGCCTTTCCCCATGCGCGGCGATCTCGCCAAGCGCGAGCCGCAATGGGTGCAGGCGTGGAACGAGAAGGGCGTCTATCGGCGCCTGCGCCAGGTGGCCAAGGGCCGGCCGCGCTTCGTGCTGCACGACGGCCCCCCCTACGCCAACGGCGACATCCACATCGGCCACGCGGTCAACAAGATCCTCAAGGATGTGATCGTCAAGTCGAAAACCATGGCGGGATTCGACGCGCCCTACGTGCCGGGCTGGGACTGCCACGGCATGCCGATCGAGGTGCAAATCGAGAAGAAGCACGGCAAGAATCTCGCGCCGGGCGAGACGCAGCGCCTGTGCCGCGCCTACGCCACCGAGCAGATCGCGAGCCAGCGGAAGGATTTCCAGCGCCTCGGCGTGCTCGGGGACTGGGAAAACCCCTACCTCACCATGGCCTACCGCAACGAGGCCGACGAGATCCGCGGCCTCGGCATGCTGCTGGCGAAGGGCTACATCTTCCGCGGCCTGAAGCCGGTCAACTGGTGCTTCGACTGCGGCTCGGCGCTCGCCGAGGCCGAAGTCGAATATGAGGATCGCAACGATCCCGCCATCGATGTCGGGTTTCCGTTTGCGGAACCAGAAAAGATTGCAAAGGCATTTAATTTAAAAAGCATCCCAGACAAGCCGGGCTTCGCGGTCATCTGGACGACCACGCCGTGGACGCTTCCGGGCAACCAGGCGCTCAACGTCCACCCCGATTACGACTACGCGCTGATCGACACCGATCGCGGCCTACTGATCCTCGCCGAGGCGATGCTGGCGCCCGGCGAGGAAGCCGAGGCCACCGACGAAGAGTTCGACGGCATGGCGATGCCGAAACTGCTGGCGAAGTACCAGATCAAGTCCTGGAAACTGATCGGCCGCGCCAAGGGACGGGCGCTGGAGCATCTCCGCTTCCGTCATCCGTTCTACGACCGCACCGCGCCGGTCTATCTCGGCAAGTACGTCACGCTCGACACCGGCACCGGGATCGTGCACTCGTCGCCCGCCTACGGCGTCGAGGACTTCGACTCCTGCCGCCGCTACGGCATGAAGGACGACGAGATCCTCACGCCGGTGCAGGGCGACGGGAAATTCGCCGCCTCGCTGCCGCTGTTCGGCGGCCTGTCGATCTGGGCCGCGAATCCGAAGATCATCGCGCTGCTCGAAGAAAAGAACGTTCTCTTTGCAAAAGAAACGATTACGCACAGCTACATGCACTGCTGGCGCCACAAGACGCCGGTAATCCTGCGCGCCACCGTGCAGTGGTTCGCCGGCATGGACCAGGTGCCCGGCTACAACGGCGTCAAGCCGTCAGAAACCCTGCGTACCGTCGCGCTGCGCGGCATCGAGGCGACGCAGTTCTTCCCTGCCTGGGGCAAGGCGCGGCTGCACGGCATGATCGCCAACCGCCCGGACTGGACGCTGTCGCGCGCGCGCCAGTGGGGCGTGCCGATGCCGTTTTTCGTGCACAAGGAGAGCGGTACGCTGCACCCGAAGACCCTCGAGATCCTCGAACAGGTGGCGAAGCGCGTGGAGAGCGGCGGTATCGAGACCTGGCAGACCGTGAAGGCCGAGGAATTGCTCGGCGCGGACGCGGCGAGCTACGAGAAGGTGAAGGACACCATCGACGTCTGGTTCGACTCGGGCTCGACGCACCTGACGGTGCTCAAGGGCTCGCACGCCGCCGAGACCGGGTTTCCCGCCGACCTCTACCTCGAGGGCTCGGACCAGCACCGCGGGTGGTTCCACTCGTCGCTGCTGGTGTCCTGCATGATGAACGGCGTGCCGCCCTACAAGGGGCTGCTGACGCACGGCTTCGTCATCGACCTGGAAGGCCGCAAGATGTCGAAGTCGAAGGGCACCGGCATGGCGCCGCAGCAGATCTCGGATTCGCTCGGCGCGGAAATCCTGCGGCTGTGGGTGACCGCGAGCGACTATTCGGGGGAGCTGACCATCTCCAGCGAGATCCTCAAGCGCGTGGTGGAGAGCTACCGGCGCATCCGCAACACGCTGCGCTTCCTGCTCGCCAACACCTCGGATTTCGACCCGGCGAAACACGCGGTGCCGATGGCGCAGATGACCGAAATCGACCGCTACGCGCTGGTGCTCGCAGAGCGCATGCAAAAGGCTACGGTGCAGGAATACGAGGCGTACCAGTTCCACCTGGTGGTGCAGCGCCTGCAGGGCTTTTGCTCCGAGGAGCTCGGCGGCTTCTACCTCGACATCCTCAAGGACCGGCTCTACACCTGCCGCGCCGATTCGCGCGCGCGCCGTTCGGCGCAGACGGCGCTGTGGCACGTGGCGCAGAGCCTGGTGCGCCTGATGGCGCCGATCCTCAGCTTCACCGCGGAAGAGGCGTGGCAAGTCATGACGCGCGGCCAGGCGATGACCGTGTTCGGGGAGCTCTGGCATCAGTTCCCCGCCGGCGACCTGGATCCGGCCGTGATCGGCCACTGGGGCAATGTGCGCCAACTGCGGGATCTGGTGATGAAGAGAATCGAAGACCGGCGCGCAGAGAAGGAACTGGGGTCATCGCTCGAAGCGGAGCTCGATATCCGGGCGCATGGCGAGATGTTCGACTCGCTGCAGCGCCTGGGCGAGGAGATCAAGTTCGTCTTCATCACTTCGAGGGCGACGGTGGCCGAGGCGGACGACACGCCGATCAGCGTGGCCGTGACCCCCAGCAAGCAGCCGAAATGCGACCGCTGCTGGCACTACCGGGCGGACGTCAATGCCGAAGGCCTGTGCGGGCGCTGCCAGAGCAACCTGCACGGCGCCGGCGAGTCGCGCCGCTATGCCTAGGGCGCTTCCCTGGTTCGGCCTCTCGGCGCTGGTCCTGTTGCTCGATCTGCTGTCGAAATGGGCGGTGCTGGGCCATTTCGCGCCCGGCGAGATGCGCGCGCTGACGTCGTTCTTCAACTTGGTGCTGGTGTTCAACAAGGGCGCGGCGTTCAGCTTCCTGGCGAGCGCGCCGGGCTGGCAGACGCCGGTGTTCGCCGGATTCGCGCTGATCGCCTCCGCTGTGATTGCTTATCTGCTGGTAAAAGCCCCCCGGAAAAGAATTTTCTGTACCGGCCTGGCGTTGATCCTGGGCGGGGCGATCGGCAATCTCATCGACCGCCTGCGCTTCGGCCAGGTGGTCGATTTTCTCGATTTCCACGCCTTGGGCTGGCACTGGCCGGCGTTCAACGTCGCCGATTCGGCCATCACCGTGGGCGCCGTGATCCTGATCCTCGAAGGCTTCCTGCCGCGTGAGAAGCGCGCTTCGACTTAAAAACCGCCTGCCGCTGCTGCTTGACGCGCTCGCTTTCGCCGCCGACAAGCACCGCCGGCAGCGTCGCAAGGACCGCCACGCCTCTCCCTATATCAACCACCCGATCGCGCTCGCCCAGGTGCTGGCGGGCGAGGGCGGCATCGCCGATGCCGAAATTCTCGCCGCCGCGCTGTTGCACGACACCATCGAGGATACGCGCACGACTTTCGAGGAGCTCAAGAAAAGGTTCGGCGGGCGCGTCGCGCGGATGGTGCTGGAAGTGACGGATAACAAGCGATTGCGCAAGCACACGCGCAAGCGCCTGCAGATCGAGCACGCTGCGCATCTCAGCCGCGGGGCGAAGCTGGTCAAGCTGGCCGACAAGATCTGCAACCTGCGCGACCTTCACCGCCGCCCGCCAGTGGGCTGGAACAAAAAGCGCCGCCGGGAGTACTTCGAATGGTCCAGGCAGGTCATCGACCAGTTGCGGGGCGCGCATCCGAAGCTGGAAGCCGCGTTCGACGCCGCCTACGCGCGGCGGCCGGCCGTGCGAAAATCGCGCTGATGCCAGTTTTGCTCGATCGATGGATGTACTCCTAGCCAATCCGCGCGGCTTCTGCGCCGGCGTCGAGCGCGCCATCGAGATCGTCGAGCGCGCCCTCGAGATGCACGGCGCGCCGATCTACGTGCGCCACGAGATCGTGCACAACAAGACCGTGGTGGAGAACCTGCGCGACAAGGGCGCGGTGTTCGTCGAGGACCTGGACCAGGTGCCGGCGGGCGCCACGCTGATCTTCAGCGCCCATGGCGTCTCGAAGGCGGTGCGTGGCGATGCCGAGCGTCGCGGCCTCAAGGTTTTCGACGCCACCTGCCCGCTGGTCACCAAGGTGCACGTCGAGGTGGCGAAGAAGCTGCGCGAGGGCTACGAGATCGTGATGATCGGACACCGCGGCCACCCGGAGGCCGAGGGCACCGTCGGACAGGCGGCCGCCGGCATCCACCTGGTCGAGACCATCGAGGACGTGGCGGTGCTGCAGGTGAAGTCGCCGCAGGCGCTCGCTTACGTCACGCAGACCACGCTGTCGGTGGACGACGCCACTAGCATCATCGGCGCGCTCAAGGCGCGCTTTCCCGGCATCCGCGGGCCCAAGCGCGACGACATCTGCTACGCCACGCAGAACCGCCAGGACGCGGTCAAGTTCATGGCGCCGCAGTGCGATGTGGTGATCGTGGTCGGCTCGCCCAACAGCTCCAACTCCAACCGCCTGCGCGAGGTGGCCGAGCACATTGGCGCGCGGGCCTACATGGTGGATAGCGCCGCCGACCTGCGGCCGGAATGGATCGCCGGCAAGCGCCGCATCGGCGTGACGGCGGGCGCCTCGGCGCCGGAAGTGCTGGTAAGCGAGCTGGTCGAGCGGCTCAAGGCGCTCGGCGCCGAGAGCGTCCGGCCGCTCGACGGCATCACCGAACGCGTCGTTTTCACCCTGCCGCGCGAGCTCGCGCGCTGAGCGCAACTGTGGCATTTGCCACAGCCGGCGCTCGCCGGGCACCTTGCCATCGCCGCTCGTCCCCGGAAACCGCCTGTTCGTCGGCGCGCGGCAATGGCCCGGAGATGCCTTTGCTATAGTCCTTGCACCAAAAGAGGCCTGAACAGAACAACCGGGGAGAAACAGGTGAGATCGAACGCTTGCGCAGTGCGCGGTCGCCCGCGGATCAGCGGGGGATTTACCCTCATCGAAGTCATGATCGTGGTGGTGATCATCGGCATTCTTGCCGCGATCGCTTATCCGTCCTATACGAGTTACATGATGCGCGGCTACCGCTCCCAGGCCGAGCAGCTGATGAGCGAGATCGGCAGCCGCCAGGTGCAGTACATGCTGGATGCGCGCCAGTACAACGCCACCATCGGCTCGGGCGGCCTGAATGTCGCCAACAAGGACGGCTGGACCTGCACCACGAACTGCACCAACACCCACTACACCGTCGCGGTCACCCTTGTTGTCGGACCGCCGCCCGCTTTCTTCGTCACCGCGACGCCCACCGGCACGCAGGTGGCGGACGGTACGCTCTACCTGAACGCCACGACCACCGGGACGTACAGCGAAGGGCAGAAGACCCGCACGGCCGGCGACCTCAAGTGGTAGCTCCCGGCAAAACCGGCCGGCAGGGCTTCACCATCATCGAGCTGATGGTGGTGGTGGCGATCGCCGCCATCATGGTGACGCTCGCGGTGCCCTCGATGCGCGACATGGTGGTCGCGACGCAGGTGCGCACTGCGGCGTCGGACCTCTACCAGAGCGTGATCCTGGCGCGCAGCGAGGCGATCAAGCGCGCGTCGAATGTCGACATAGTGCCCAATTCGGGCGACTGGGCGCTCGGATGGAGCGTCATGTCGGGCGCCACGGTGCTCGAAGCGCGCGATGCCACCACCAACGTGAGCGTCACGCCGAACACCTCGGGCAACATCACCTACCGCCTCGACGGCCGCCTCTCCAGCAACGTGCGTAACCTGACGCTGTTCACCACCGCGTCGACCAGCGCCATCGCCGCGCGCTGCGTCGTCATCGACGCCAGCGGCAAGGCCACCATCCGCACCGACACCGACCAGAACCCCGCCAATGGCTGCAACTAGATCACCACGCGGCTTTACCATGCTCGAAGTGCTGGTGTCGCTGGTCATCGCGGTGATCGGCCTGCTCGGCCTGGTCGGCATGCAGGCCTTCGCCCACCAGGCGGAGCTCGAGTCCTACCAGCGCGCCCAGGCGCTGATCCTGCTCAACGACATCCTGGAAAAGATCGGCGCCAACCGCAACTCGGCCGGCTGCTATGCGCTCACCACTGGAACCGTCGGCACGCCCTACTTCGGCACCACCACCGGCGGCGGTTACATCGGCACGCCGAACTGCTCGAGCGGCTATCTGAATTCGCAGACGCGCTCGCTCGCCATCAGCGACTTGCTCGAGTGGGACCAGGCGCTGCAGGGCGCCGGCGAGAAGAGCGGAGGGGCGGGCGTCGGCGCCATGGTCGGCGCGCGCGGCTGCGTGAGCTTCGATGCCGTGACCAACATCTACACCGCGGTGGTCACCTGGCAGGGCATGACCGAAACCTTCGCGCCGGTGGTGAACTGCGGCAACGGCCTCTACGGGCCCGAAACGCGGCGCCGCGCCGTGTGGACCACCTTCCGCGTCGCGACGCTGAACTGAGCATGAACCTGCACCGGCAACAAGGCCTGTCGATGATCGAGCTGATGATCGCGATGACGCTCGGCCTGCTGATTCTCGCCGGGCTGACCACCGTGTTCGTCTCCTCGAGCGAGAGCCAGCGCGAACTGCAGCGCTCGGCGCAGCAGATCGAGAACGGCCGCTACGCCATGGACACGCTGGCGCAGGACCTGCATCACGCCGGCTTCTACGGCCGCTATTCCGCCTATGACGACCCCGCCGCGGCCCCGGATCCGTGCATCACCGGCAACGAAACCGTGCTGACCACGTCGCTCAGGATGCCGGTGCAGCTCTATCTCGCGGCCAACCAGTCCAGCCTGCCAAGCCTGACGGGCACGACCTGCGCCGCCTACCTGCCGGCGGCGAACCTGGTCACCGGCAGCGACATCCTGGTGATCCGGCGCGCTGAAACGACGCCGCTGCGCTATCCGACCGACGGCCTCACGCCCACCGTGGCGAGCGCCTCTGTCGCGGTCTCGGGCGAGGTCTACATGCAGACCAACCCGACGGAAGTGCAGGTCCAGTTCGGCAACGGCGCCGCGATCACGGCGAGCACCAAGGCGAGCGGCGGCGCCTCGACGCTGAATCAGAAGAACCTCAACGCCGAATCGATCCGCAAGTACCACGTGCACATCTATTTCGTCGCGCCGTGCAGCCTGCCGGCGGGCGGCGGCGACATCTGCACCGGCGCCGCCGACGACTCGTACAGCCCGGTGCCGACGCTCAAGCGGCTGGAGCTCACCGGCGCGGGCGGCGCGCGTACTTTCACCACGGTGCCGCTGGCGGAGGGCGTTGACGCGCTGAAGATCGAATTCGGCATCGACAACAGCCCCAACACCGCCAACGGGAACACCGGGCGCATCGGCGACGGCGCGCCGGATCTGTATCTGCCGAACGGCAGCACCTCGACCTTCAGCCTCGCCGACCTGACGAACGTCGTCAGCGCGAAGATCTGGATCGTCGCGCGCAGCCCGCAGACCTCTCCCGGCTACAAGGACACGAAGACCTACATGGTGGCGACCGACTCCGCCGCACTCGGCGCGGGCACGGTGGCCGGCAGCGGGCTGACCTACGGCCCGTACAACGATGCCTACAAGCGGCACCTGTTCTTCAGCGAGGCGCGCATCGTCAACATGAGCTCGAGGCGGGAGAACCCGTGACGGCGAGAGTGACAGCGAAACTTGGCGCGCAGCGCGGTGCGACTCTGCTGGTGGTCCTGGTGATGCTGGTCATGATCACGCTGTTCGTGCTGTCGATGATCCGGTTGTCGAATACCAACCTCAGGGTCGTCGGCAACATGCAGTCGCAACGCGCCCTCGAATCGGCCGCGCAGCAGGTGATCGAAGAGAAGCTCGGCGCCATCGCCTTCTTCGATGACGCCGCCGGCAACACCGGCCAGTGGCCCAGCGGCACCGCGTCCATCACCTCGACGGTCAACGGCTACTCCGTGACCATCCAACGGCCGAGCTGTATTTTCTCCACGCCCGCCACCGGCTTCAGCGCTACCTCCAACATCTCGCCGGAGGACACCAGCTGGGAGATCGCGGTCAATTCGTCCGATTCCATCTCCGGCAGCCAGACCAGCGTCGTGCAGGGCGTAAAAATCCGCCTTACGGCAGGCAACTGCCCGTAGGCAAGCAGAGAGGTCCACCATGAAACTCACCCGCGTACTCCGCCTGGCGCTCGCCGGGCTCCTGCTGCTCGGCGCCGGCATGCCGCGCGCCTTCGCCGCCTTCGACCCGATCGGCGAGGACATCGACATCTTCCTCGCCAACCCGTCGTTCTCCGCCGAGCGGCCCAACGTGCTGCTCATGCTCGACAACACCGCCAACTGGAACACCGCCTTCGCTAACGAGAAAGGGGCGCTGGTCTCGGTGGTCAACGCCCTCTCCAGCGACTTCAACGTCGGCCTGATGTTGTACGACGAAGCGGGCCAGCCGGTGAACCACGGCAGCTACGTGCGCTTCGCCGTTCGCCAGATGACCACGGCGAACAAGAGCGCCCTGTCGAGCATGGTGAACGCCCTCGACAAGCTCGGCGACAAGGGCAACAACAACACCATCTCCGAGATGATCAACGAGGCCTACCTTTATTGGGCCGGCCTCACCGCCAATACCGGATTCGGCCAGGCGAAGCGCGACTACTTCGGCAACTCCGGTTCCAACCCGCTGGCCGCCAGCCTGTCGGGCAACGCGTTCGACAGCAGCGCGGACCAGACCTACCTCAGCCCCATCACCGATGGCTGCCAGAAGAACTTCCAGATCTACATCAGCAACGGGCCGGCCAACGAAAACGCGAGCACCCTCTCGGACATGCAGGCGCGGCTCGCGCTGCTGGTCGGCAAGAACCCGCCGGACACCATCGCGCTCAGCAACGTGTCCCCCAATTCGAGCGGGCAGCAGCAGGACTGGATGGACGAGTATGCCAAGTTCATGTCCAACGGCGACTGCAACGCCAACTTCGCTGGCAAGCAGACCGTCATTACCTACGTCGTCGAGGTTGATCCCGGCACCACCGGTCAGGGCCCTGCGATGACCACGCTGATGAAGAGCGTGGCCACCAACGGCAAGGGCCGCTATTTCGCGGTCAGCTCCGCCGCCGGCGGGGCGGCCATCGTCTCGGCGCTCAACCAGATCTTCCAGGAAGTGCAGTCGGTCAACAGCGTGTTCGCCTCCTCCACGCTGCCGGTCAGCGTCAACGTGCGCGGCACCAACCTGAACCAGGTGTATATCGGCGTGTTCCGGCCCGACCAGACCAAGGCGCCGCGCTGGTTCGGCAACCTCAAACTCTATGACCTGAAGCTCAACGTGAACGGGGACCTGTTCCTCGCCGACGCCAACGGCGACGAGGCCGCCGACAACATCAACGGCTTCATCAAGGGCTCGGCGACCAGCTTCTGGACCGCGAGCTCCACGTTCTGGTCGTTCCGCAGCCCGTTTGACGCCTCCGATGTCGGCCAGCAGTCCGACAAGCCGGACGGCAATCTGGTGGAAAAAGGCGGCATGGCTGAAATGCTGCGCATCGCCTACCCCACCGACCAGTCCACGCGCAAGCTGTATACCTGCACCGGTTCCTGCCCCTGCAGCGGCAATTCCTGCGCCACGCCGCTGGCGCTCTCGGGCTCGCCGTTCAACAACGCGAACGCCAGCATTACCGCCGCGGCGCTCGGCGCGCTGCTGACCAAGAGCGTGACTTCGCTCACCAGCGTCGGCACTACCGCCCTCGCGACGTCCGCCCTGCACGGCTTCGCCACTAACGACATCGTGGTGATCTCCGGCGCGTCGCCCGCGACCTACAACGGCAGCTATGCGATCACGGTCATTGATGTCAACAACTTCTCGTACACGCTGCCTTCTTCGCCGGCGGGCAATACGGCTACAGTGGCGGCGAACGCCCACGGCCTCAATACCGGAGACCTGCTCACCGTCAGCGGCTCGACGCAGGCGGGATACAACGTCACCGGCGCCACCGTCACCAAGGTGGATGCCAACAGCTTCACCTACACGCTGTCGGCGGCGGTCGTGGCGGCCTCGAGCGGGCAGACGGTCGTCGGCCAAAAGCAGGTCACGGCCATTTCGGGCATTGCTACCGCGGCGACCGTCAGCCTGCCCGGGCACGGCTATACCACCGGCAACCTGATCACCATCAGCGGGGCGACGCCGAGCGAATTCAACGTCACCAACAAGGCGATCACGGTCACGTCCGCCGACACCTTCACTTACACAACGGGCTCGGCGCTCTCGGGCAGCAGCACGCTGGCGCAGGCGACGACGACCGCGCCGCACAGCTTCGCGACCGGTGACTCCGTCACCATCAGCTGCGCTTCGCCATCCGCATACAGCACGACGGCGACCGTCACCGTCACCGGCGCCAGCTCCTTCACCTACACGCTGGGATCTGCCCAGACGACCGACGCGACGCTCACCTTGGCGCCGAGCGGATGCAGTGGCGCGACCAACATCCTGGTGTCGAAGTCCGGTGTCACCATCAACGCCACCAGCCTGACGCACACCAACAACGGGTATGTCGCCACTTTCTCGGCGGCGAGCGGCAGCATTCCGTTCACTGCTGGCCAGGCGATCACCATCGCTGGCGCCACGCCATCGAGCTACAACGGCACCTTCACCATCAGCAACGTCACCGCCACGTCCTTCGACTACACGCCGCCGTACGTCAGCGCAGTCACGCCGGCGACCATGACCTTGGTCTCGACTCCGGCCCTCACCGCCAGCTCCACCATCACCAAGTGCGGCGGCGGCACGCTCAACATTTTATCCATCGTCCACCCGACCAGCGGCGGGCAGGCGACCCAGGACACCGCGAAGGTCACGGCTTCGGCTCCGCTGGGCTGTGCCGCGGGCAGCACGCAGACGTTCACCATCAGCGGCAGCGGGGTCCCTGCCTACGACGGCACCTGGACGGGAACCATCGGCACCGCCGCGAACCTGAACCAGTTCTCCTTCCTCAACGAGGGCGTGGTCAACGCCGCGCGGCCGGCCACGGGAGCGACGATCACCGCGGCGGGCTCGATCTCGCGCAGCATCGCCAACTCCTGCGGCGCCGGCAGCTCGGCCTGCCTGCAGCGCGCCATCACCGGCACGGGGACGATTTTCTCCGCCAAGACTGTCACAGTGATTTCGATCACCAGCCAGACCAACGCCACCGGCACCATCACCGCGGCCAACCAGACTGCCGGCGACCCCGTGGCGCGCACCGCCATCATCAACTGGGTGCGCGGCCAGGACAACAACGAGAATGAAAACAACGATTGCACCGGCTCGCCGTACTTCCCCTGCAGCTCGTCTACTTCGGTGGGCACGACCCCGCGACTGACCGACGTGCGAACTTCGGTCCACGGCGACGTGCTGCATTCGCGGCCGGCGGTGATCAACTACAACCGCGGCGGAGCGGGCGGCAGCAATACCGGCGACAACGACATCTTCGCCATCTACGGCAGCAACGACGGCATCCTGCACGCGGTGCAGGGGGGCTTTGCCTCCAACGGCGGCACCGAGATCTGGGGCTTCGTCGCGCCCGAGTCCTTCAACAAGCTCAAGCGCTTGCGCGACAATTCGCCGATCATCGGCACGGCGAGCGCCACCGCGTCGCCGCGCGACTACTACTTCGACGGCCCGATCGGCGTCTACACCCTCGACGCCAACACCGATGGCAAGATCATCGCCAGCGACGGCGACAAGGTCTACCTGTTCGTCGGCATGCGGCGCGGCGGGCGCTACCTCTACGCACTCGACATCAGCGACCCGGCGACGCCGAAATTCATGTGGAAGCGGGGCTGCCCGAATCTCACTAACAACACCGGTTGCGACACCGGCTTCGCGGAGCTGGGACAGACCTGGTCCGAGCCGAAGGTGGCTTTCCTGCGCGCCTACGCCAACCCGGTGCTGATCTTCGGCGCCGGCTACGACCCGAACGTCGAGGATTTCCAGCCCTGCCTGGTCACGGCGAGTACCGCCACCAGCGTCACGGCGCAGACCGGCGGCTCGGTGGTCTTCAACTCGACCGGCTCCTGCACCTATAGCGGCACCACCGCCACCGTCGTCAACCGCTCGATGGGGCGCGGCATCTTCATCGTCGACGCGATCAACGGCAACCTGCTGTTCCGCTTCGGCGGAGTCGGCAGCGGCGCGGACACGGAGGTTTCGGGCATGGATTACTCGATCGCCGCCGACGTGGTGTTGCTCAACCGCGACCGCGACAGCACGCGCACGCTGCCGGGCCGGGAGAACATCCAGCCGCTGCTGACGGGCTACGCTGACCGCGTCTACGCGGTCGATACCGGCGGCAACGTCTGGCGTGTCGACGTCGACAACGCCACGCCCGCGAGCTGGGTGGTGACCAAGCTCGCGTCGCTATCGGGCACGACGCTGGCCCAGAAGCGCAAGTTCCTGTTCACACCCGATGTCGTGTTCGGCAGCGACGACAACGGCAAGTTCGACGCGGTCCTGTTGGGCAGCGGCGACCGCGAGCACCCGTTCGACGCCACGGTCACCGATCGCTTCTACATGCTGAAGGATCGCAAAGTAGGGCTGGACGCGACCGGGCAGGCGACCATCCTCGACGCCAGCTTCGACGCCTCCACCAACCCAAACGGCCTGTTCGACGCCACCTCGAACTGCCTGCAGGACACCACGGTGTGTGCCGGCGGCAGCGCGGCGCTGGCGGCCGCGCAGGCGGCACTGCTCGCCGCGCCCGGCTGGAAGCTCACCCTCGGCCCGGGCGAGAAGGACGTCGGCACCGCGACCACGATCTCCGGCACCACGTTCTTCAACACCAACCAGCCCTCGGCCAGCGCCGGCGGCGGCGCCTGCAGCAACAACCTCGGCATCGCGCGCCAGTACCTGGTGAGCTTCACCGATGCCACCGCGACCACCAACCTCAACGCCACCAGCGGGCTGACCACGGTGAATCGCTCGTTGGAGGTCGCCGGCGGCGGCTTCCTGCCCTCGCCGGTACCGCTGATCGTCGATATCGACGGCAAGAAGCAGATGGGAGTGTGCTCGGGCACGATTTGCCTGAACCCGCCCGGCCTGAAGCTGGAAGCGCGCGTGCGCTCCTACTGGTACCGCAAGATCGAGTAACTAGCGGGTCCCGGCGTAAAGCCGTGTGATATAGCCGCTCGTCGACAGAGCCTCGACGAGCGAAGCGTCGATGAGGTCGCTGGCCTGCAGCCTCGCCGCCGCCGGGTAGCGCGACTGCAGCGAAGCGCGCAGCGCCGGCAGGCCGAAATACAGGCTGGGCGCGGGCGCCTGCAGGAATAGCGGCGCGTAGAAGGCCTGCAAGTCCGCGGCGATCGCCCGCTCCACGCCAAGCAGCCGCTGCAGCAGCGCGGCGACCTCTTGCGGCTGCGTCTTGAAATAGTGAATTGCCGTGACAATGCCCTTCACCATCGCCTCGACCACGCCGCGATCCTTGGCCACCAGGCGCCGGCTGGTGGCGTAGCCGCCGGGCAGCGTGAGGCGCACGCCCTCGAACGCATTCCAGCTGTTCGCTGCGCGACCCTTGAAGCTCAGATCCACCGGCAGCCAGCCGGCGTCGATCGCGCCCGCCGCGAGCGCGGCGTAGATCGTGTCGAAGCTGTCGTGCACGACCAGGGTCGCCGTCGCCCCCGCGCGCTCGAGCACCGCGCTTGCCGCCTGCGCGCTCGGCCCGTCCCGGCTCAGGACGCCGACGCGGATGCCGGCGAGAAGCTGCGGCTCGCGGATCGCCGGTGCCGCGACGAGGAATCCGCCCTTGTTCGGCTCGAGAACGGTCGCGACGAATACCGGGTCGTCGCCGGCAAGCCTGCGTTGCGCGAGGGGCGCGATGCCGGCATAGGCGAGATCCGCGCTGCCGTCGAACAGCGCGGCGAGCGCTGCGGCGCCGTCGGGCGCGGTGGACGGAAACTTCGCTTCGAGGCCCAGCTCGGTGAAGATGCCGGACTGCGCGGCGATCCAGGGCAGGCTCGTCTCGGTGGCTTTCGGCGCCGGGACGATGCGCACCGCGCGCTTTGCGCGCTGCGCCAGGCCGACGCCAGCCAGAAACGGAAACGCCAGCGCGGACGCGCCGAGCGCGAGTACTTTGCGGCGGGATTTTTTCACGGTGGCGCGCGGCATGACGCGCAGTCTAGCGCGGGGCGGCGCGAAGGCGGCAGCGTATAATCCGCAGTTCCCGCGCTGCTGTAGCTCAGTTGGTAGAGCAACTGATTCGTAATCAGTAGGTCGCCCGTTCGAGTCGGGCCAGCAGCACCACCCCGCAATTCCGCCCTCTGTGCCTTGCGGTATCATCTCCCCATGAAGCGCGCCGTACTCGCTTGGATGCTCGCCGTGGGCGCTGTCGCCGCCGCGGCGCAGACCATGTACCGCTGGACCGACGAGAAGGGCCGCCTGCACGTCACCGACACGCCGCCGCCGCCGGGCGCAAAGCAGGTCCAGCCGCGCGGGGCGCCCGCAGCCCCGGCAGAGTCCGCGCCGGCCGCCGCGCCCGAGCCCTACGCGCTGCAGCTGGCACGCAAGAGCTTCCCGGTCACCCTGTACACCGGCGAGGGCTGCGAGGCCTGCGACGAAGCGCGCAAGCTCCTCAACGCGCGCGGCATCCCGTTCAGCGAGGTCTTCGTCAACAACGAACAGAAGCTGGAGGAGCTCAAACAGGCGGTGGGCAGCAATTCCGTGCCGTCGATGATCGTGGGCGCGACGGTGCAGAAAGGCTTCGAGTCGGGCGCCTACCACCGCACTCTCGACGCCGCCGGCTATCCGAAGGCGGGCGTGCTGCCGCCGCGCAACCAGGGCGAGCCGCAATCGACCGCGCCCGGCGCGGAAGTGAAGCCGGTTCCCGCCGAGGCGCCGCTCGGCCCGTATGCGCCGGGCTCAGCGCCGCAACCACGGGCCCCGAAGACGACGAAGAAGTGACGTCCGGGTCCGCGGACCCGCGCCCCGACCATCTCCCATGGCCGCCTCCATCCTGATCGTGGACGACGACGAGAGCATCCGGGAGCTGCTGCGGCTGCACTTGAGCTCCGCGGGCTACAACGTCAGCGTCGCGGAGGACGCCATCGTCGCGGGCTACATGGTGCTGCGCAGCCCGCCCGACCTGATCATCTCGGACGTCAACATGCCGCACATGGACGGCTTCGAGTTCGTGGCGGCGCTCAAGGCCGACAAGTCGCTGCCGTCGATTCCGGTGATCTTCCTCACTTCGGTGGAGGAGGGCGACCACCGCGGCAAGGCGCTCGGCGCCGTAGGCTATGTCACCAAGCCGGTGCGCGCCGATCGGCTGCTGTCGCTGGTGGCGCAGCATATCGCCGGCGGCACCCATCCCATCGGCTAGGGACAGATCCTCAGTTCGCTGCCTTCGATTTCCTGCACCACGTCCTTCAGCTTCGCTTCCAGCGCCGCATCGACGTTTTTCACCTGCAGCCAGATCTTGGGCACGATGGTCTCGCGCGGGCCGACCTGGGCGCTGCGCACGCCCTGCTTGCGCAACGCCGCGAGGCGCGCTTTCGCCGCTTCCTCGGCGCGGAACACGCCGAGCGAGAGCGCCCAGCGGTTGGCGCCCGCCTCCTGCACCACGAAGTAGTCCTCGATGCCGAGGCCCTTGAGTTCCGCAGCCTTCCGGATCGCGGCGTTGCGATTGGGTTGCGGCGGGATGAACACCCACCAGGCGGCGGTTTCCTCGGTGTGGCGCTGCGCGACGCGCGTGCCGAGGGGCTCGAGGCGCTTTTCGGCTTGCGGCGCATCGGCTACCGTGAAGCTGCCCCATTCCATGCACTTGGTCGCCACCGGAGCCGGAGCCGGCACCGGCGCCGCGGCCGCTTTGGCCGGCGCCGGGGGCGGCAGGTCCTTGGCGGAGACGATTTTCAGCTTTGCCGGCTCGATCTGGCGCGCGAGCGGCGACGGGTCGGCGGCGGCCTCGGGCGGCGAAACGTAGTGCGCCCAGGCGAAGAACGCCACGTTGACCGCCAGCAGCACCAGAAAGAACGCCCTCACTTCACTACCGCTTTCACGTCGAGCGCGATGCGCGCCAGGCCGTCGAGCACCAGGTTCTCGATGTAGCGGCGCGGCATCTCGAGCTCGTCCATCAGCAGTTGCCCGGCGCCGCCGCCGACCAGGCACAGCGGCGCGCCCGCGCTTTTCGCGAACTCGCGGTACAGGCGCGTGACGGCGCCGGCCTGCGCGTGCCGGCAGCCGGTCTCGATCGCGTCCAGCGTGTTGCGCGGCATCTCGCGCAGTACGCCCTGCTGGATCGGCAGGCGGCCGGTGTGCTCGTGCAGCACGAAGCGCATCAGCTCCACGCCCGGCAGGATCGCGCCGCCGAGGAAGCTGCCGTCGGCCGCCAGCATGTCGACGGTGGTCGCGGTGCCGGCGTTCACCACCAGGCAGGCTCCGTGGTGCGCCGCGCGCGCGGCGATCAGCGCCGCCCAGCGGTCGGATCCCAGCGTCTCCGGGCGCTCGTAGCGGTTCGTGACGCCGCAACCCTCGGCATCCGCCTTGAGCCACAGCGGCGCGGCGTCGAAGATGCTGGTCCAGTTCACCAGCAGCTCGCGCGCGCCGTCGCCGGCGACGTTGGAGATGATGATGCGCTCGGGGTCATCGTGCGTGACCGAGAAGGGATTGATGTGGTCGCTCGAGGCGGCGAATTCGATCAGCGACACCGTGGCGATGCTCGACCAGGCGGAGCCGTCGTGCCAGCCCCACTTCACGCGCGAGTTGCCGGCGTCGATGGCGAGGATCATGCGGGCCGGGAACGCGGCGCTTGCGCCGCTCGTGCAGATACGACGCGGCCGCTGCGCACCGCCCGCACGCCGCGCTTCGTGTTGAGGCGCAGGCCGCCGTCCTCCGCGAGTCCTGCCGAAATCCCGGTCACCACCCGGCCGTCGGCGAGCCTCACTCGCATGCGCTGTCCTGCGTGCGCGTCCATCGCCTCCCATTCGCGCCGCAGCGGCTCGAGGCCTTTCGATTCGAAAACCTCCAGGGATTCGAGTAGCGCCAGCGCGATTTTCTCCAGAATGGCATTCCTGCTCTTCACTTCCATGAATTCATCCAGAAAAGCCACCTGCCGTCCCAGCCGCACTACTAGGCTCGAATCGCGCCGGCAGTTGAGGCCGACGCCGATCACCGCGCGCAGCGTCTCGCCGGCGCCGCGCGTCTCCACCAGGATCCCGCCCAGCTTGGCGCTGCCGACCAGGATGTCGTTTGGCCACTTGAGCGCCGCGCGCGCCACGCCGAGCGTGCGCAGCGCCCGGGCCACGGCGACGCCCGCGACGAGCGACAGCCCCGCCAGCTCGCGCACCGGGCGCCGGACCGCGCGCGCGAGCGAGAACGTCAGCCCCGCGCCCCGCGCGCTTTGCCAGCGGCGTCCGCGCCGGCCGCGGCCAGCGGTCTGCTCTTCGGCTGCCAGCAGGATGCCATCGGCGGTCTTGTCGCCTAGAAGAAGGGTATTTGTGGACGTGCAACGTTCGATTACGCGCACCTCGATGCCGGGGAGGGCGACGGCGTTGGCGTCGAGGCGGTCCATGACCCGCTAGTTTAAGGGTTCCGGCCAGCGCCGCTGCGCGGGGCGCAGCGTCTCGACCAGGGCGGCAAGCGAGAGCACGCCGGCGTCGTCGAAGCGCCGGCCGACGAGCTGGATGCCGATGGGCAGGCCGTCCTTCGAAAAAGTCCAGTTCACCGAGGCCGCCGGCTGCTCGGACATGTTCCAGGGCACGGTGAAGGCGATGTGCGGCAGGGCGTCGTGCGCGTCGTTGCCGGGGGCCGGCAGATCGGCTTCGTAGGCGAGGATCGGCGAGACCGGCGAGAGCAGGAAATCGTAGGGCGCGGTGGCGGCGACCGCGGCCTCGCGCATCGCCATTACCTCAGTATAGGCCTGCATCACGTCGCGCCCGCTAAAGCGCGCGGCGCGCCAGCTGCACCACTCGGCAATGAACGGCAGCACCTTGGCGCGCCGCGCCGGCGGCAGCTGCAGGAAATCGTTGTGCGAGCGCGCCTCGAAGAAGCGGCACATGCCGTCGAGCATTTCCGGCGTGAGGAAGGAGCGGATCGACTCGACAGCGCAGCCGGCGCCGGCAAGCGCGGTGGCGGTGGCTTCGGCGGCGGCGCGCACCTCGGGATGCACGGCGAGTCCGACGCCCATGTCGGCCAGGAATCCGATCTTCAGGCCTTTCGGTTTTTCCCGCGGTGAAAAATCGATTGCCTGAAACGGCAAGGACATGAAGTCTCTCGCATCCGGTCGCGACAACAGGTTCATCAGCGCGGCGGCGTCGGCCACCGTGCGGGTCATCGGTCCGGCGACACGGCCGAGGTAGGGCGGCACGATCGGCACGCGGCCGAGCGAGGGCTTGAGGGCGACGAGGCCGCAGTGCGCCGCCGGCAGCCGCACCGAGCCGCCGATGTCGGTGCCGACGTGCAGCGGCGCGTAGCCGGCGACCGCGGCGGCAGCGGCGCCGGAGCTCGAGCCCGAGGGATTGCGGTCCAGGCGCCAGGGGTTGCGCGTGATGCCGTGCAGGCTCGACAGGCCCGAAGAGAGCATGCCGAAATCGGGCATGGTGGTCTTGCCGAGAATGACGCAGCCCGCCTCGCGTAAGCGCGCAGCCGGCGGTGAATCCGCCGGCTCGGGCCCGGCATCCTCATTGGCGCGCGTGCCGATGGGCGAGGGGTGGCCGCGCGTGGCGATGTTTTCCTTCACCGTCACCGGCACGCCGTCGAGCGGGGAGAGCGGCCGGCCCGAGCGCCAGCGCGCCGCAGCGGCGCTCGCCTGCGTTGCCGCGCCCTCCCGGTCGATCCGGTAGAGGGCGTTGATGCGCGGTTCCCAGGCCTCGATGCGCGCGAGCGAGGCGCGCACGGCTTCCACCGGCGAGAGCTCGCTGCGTGCGTAGGCACCGGCGAGCTCGCGCGCGGTCAGTTCGTGAATAGCAGCCATATCGGGCGGACTATATACTCGGCGCCCAATGCGGAAAACGCTTCTCCTCGCAGCGCTAGCCGCCTGCGCTGCCTGGCCTGCGCGTGCGGCGACGGATATCCGCCTGTGGCATGCGATGAGCGGCGAGCAGCGATCCGAGTTCGAGCGCCTGGCGGCGCGCTTCAACGCCTCGCAGTCCGAGTGGCGGGTGGTCCTCGTCCGGCAGGCAAGCCACGACCAGACCCTCGGCACCGCGCTCGCCGCGCTCGAGCCGCCGCACATCGTGCAGATGGACGAGTCGGGCGCCGCCGACCTGCTCTCGCGCAAGGGCGTAGTGCGTCCGCTGTGGCAGGTGATGGCAGAGGCGGGCGTGCCGCTCGCGGCCGACAAGTACGTGCCAGGCGTGGCGGGTGCGTTCGGCGACGCGCAAGGCCGCCTGCTGGCCTTGCCGCTCAACGCGTCGACGCCGGTGCTCTACTTCAATCGCGAGGCGTTCCTGCGCGCGCGCCTCGACCCCTCGGCCGCGCCGCGCACCTGGTACGAAATGGCCGGCACGCTCGGTGCGCTGATCGAGGCCGGCCAGGCCTGCGGGCTGACGACTTCGCGCCCCGCCTGGACCATGCTCGAAAACATGAGCGCCTGGCATGCCGAGCCCTACGCCACGCGCGACAACGGCATGGCGGGCGGCAACGTCCAGCTCTCGTTCAACGGCCAGCTGATGGTGCGCTGGGTGGCGATGCTCGCGTCGTGGCAGAAATCCGGCTACTTCACCTACACCGGACGCGAGCACGAGGCCGAAATGCGCTTCGCCAGCGGCGAGTGCGCGGTGCTGGTGTCGGACTCTTCGAGCTACGAGGCATTGCGCGTCCGCGCGGCCTTCGGCGTCGTCGTGGCGCCGCTGCCGTATTTCGACGATTTCCGCGCCGCGCCGCAGAACACGCTCGCCGGCGGCGCGGGCCTGTGGGTGATGGCCGGCCGCCCGCGGGCGGAATACGCGGGCGTAGCGCGCTTCTTCGCCTTCCTGTCGCGCACCGACGTGCAGGCGGAATGGCACCAGCGCGCGGGATACTTGCCGCTGACGCAGGCAGCCTACGAGTTATCCCGCGCACAGGGCTATTACGCGGCGCACCCCGGCCAGGAGGTGGCCGTGCGCCAGTTGCTGCTCAAGAGCCCGACGCGCGATACGCGCGGCATCCGCCTTGGCGCGCTGTCGCGCATTCGCGACATCGTCAACGAGGAACTCGAGCAGGTCTGGAGCGGTCGCAAGACCACGCTCGACGCGCTGAATGCCGCAGTGACCCGGGGCAACGCCCTGTTGCGCTCCGGCGCGACCCGCTAGCAACAACCGGTTACAAATCGACGTCGTCGCACCGCGGCCTGCGACGTTTCAGGAAGGGTAGGAAACCTTCAAAGGAGAAGATCCGTGAAAATTCAGAACATTCTTGTCGCAGCCGTCGCATGCGCCTTCGCTCTTCCGGCATGGGCGCAGACCGATAGCACCAAGCGCATCGACCGGCGCGAGGCAAACCAGGAACGGCGCATCGAGCAGGGCGAGAAGTCGGGCGCCCTCACGCCGCGGGAAGCCGCGCGCCTTGAAAAAGGCCAGGCGCGGGTGGATAAGATGGAAGCCAAGGCGACCGCCGACGGCAAGGTGACGGCGAAGGAGCGGCGCCAGATCGAGAAGGCGCAGGACCGCGAGAGCCGCCGCATCTACCGCGAGAAGCACGACAAGCAGACCGCGAAGTAGCGCCGCCGCGCCGCTCGCCGTTCCCTAGGGGGCGGAGAGCAGGCGCTCGATTTCCGCCACCAGCTTCGGATGGTTCGGCTCGACCCGCGTGTCGAAGCTGAGCACCTGCTTGCCGGCGCGATCCACCAGGTACTTGTGGAAGTTCCACTGTGGCGCCTTGCCGGTCGCCTTGGTCAGGTCGGAGAAGAAAGCATTGCTTTTCAAGCTGCTTTTCGAAAACACCGGAAAGTCGACGGCGTATTGATTGACGCAGAACGCCGCGATCTCCTGGTTGGAGCCGGGCTCCTGCCCGCCGAAGTCGTTCATCGGGAAGCCGAGCACCACCAGGCCGCGCGCCCGGTACTTGCGGTACAGCGCCTCGAGGCCCTCGTATTGCGGCGTGTAGCCGCACTCGCTCGCGGTATTCACCACCAGCACCACCTTGCCGGCGTATTCGCAAAGCGACTGGGGTTTCTCGTGGATCGTTTCGAAAGATCGATCGAACAGGCTCGGGCAGGCCATGGCGTCCAGGCTCATCATCAGTAGGCAACTAGAAAGGAAGAGGCGCATCGGGCTTGAGCGGCTGCAGCGCGCGGCGGAATTCGTCCTGGATGCGCCGGAGGGCGGCGTCGTCATCGCCTTCGAAGCGTAGCACGACGACCGGCGTGGTGTTCGAGGCGCGCGCCAGGCCGAACCCGTCGGCGTACTCGGCGCGCACGCCGTCGATGGTGATGACCCGCGCCGCCCCCGGAAAGGGGCGCGCCGCCTGCAATCGGGCGACCAGCGCGTGCGGCTCGCCCTCGGCGAGCTTCCAGTGCAGCTCCGGGGTCGAGGGAGCGTTTGGCAGGCTTTTCAACAGGCGATTCGCATCGGCCTCTTTGGACAGGAGCTCGAGCAGCCTGGCCCCGGCGTACAACGCATCGTCGAAGCCGTACCAGCGCTCCTTGAAGAAGGTGTGGCCCGACATCTCGCCGGCGAGCGGCGCGCCGGTTTCCTTGAGCTTCGCCTTGATCAGCGAGTGGCCGGTCTTCCACAGCAGCGGCCGCCCGCCGTGGCGCTCGATCCACGGCGCCAGCAGCCGCGTGCTCTTCACGTCGTAGATGATCGCGGCGCCCGGCTGGCGCGACAGCACGTCCTTGGCGAACAGCATCAGCTGGCGATCCGGAAAAACGATCTCGCCGTCCTTGGCGACCAGCCCCAGGCGATCGCCGTCGCCGTCGAACGCGAAGCCCAGCTCGCTGTTCCCCGACTTTAATTTTCTTTTCAAGTCTTCGAGATTCGCGGGGTCGGAGGGATCGGGATGATGATGGGGAAACCTGCCGTCGACTTCGCAATAGAGCTCCTCCACTTCGCAGCCCAGGCGGCGGTAGAGGTGCGGCGCGAGCATGCCGGCGACGCCGTTGCCGCAATCCACCGCGATGCGCATCGGCCGCGCCAGCCTGACGTCGCCCGCGATGCGTTCGACATAGGCGTCGAGGACGCTGGCCTCGCGACGCTGGCCTTTTCCGCTGCTGAAAGCTTCTTTTTCGATAGATTTTTTTAAACCCAGAATCTCATCACCGTAGAGCGTGTCGCCGGCGACGACGATTTTCAGGCCGTTGTAGTCGGGCGGGTTGTGGCTGCCGGTGACGGCGACGCAGGAGCCGCAGCCGAGGTGGTGCGCGGCAAAGTAGATCACCGGCGTCGGCGCCATGCCGATGTCGATCACCTCCGCCCCTGCAGCCGTCAGGCCTTCCGTCAGCGCCGCGATGAGAGACGGTCCAGAGGCGCGGCCGTCGCGTCCCACCGCGAAGGTCGCGGCGCCGCGTTGCCGGCCGAGCGTGCCGAGCGCGCGGCCGACGGCGCGCACGATCGCGGGCGTGAGGCTGCGGCCGACGACGCCACGGATGTCATAGGTGCGGAAGATCTCGGCGGGAACGTTCACTCGGAGAAGAAGGCGAGCAGGCGCTGCGGCAGCCAGGCATGGGCGCCCGGAAAGCGGCCGGCGAGAAAGCCGGCGTGGCCTCCGGTGCGCGGAAATTCTAGCACCACGCTCGGCGACGCCCGGCGCGTCGCGGCGACCAGCGCCGCCTCCGGCAGGAAGGGATCGTTGCGCGCGTTGATCATCAGCGTCGGCACGCGGATGCGCTCGAGGAACGGGCCGCAGGAGGCGCGCGTCCAGTAATCGTCGGTATCGGTATAGCCGTGCAGCGGCGCGGTCACCAGGCCGTCGAAATCGTAGAAGGTCGTTGCCGTGCGCACGCGCGCGCCGTCGTAGATCCCCGGAAAGCGCTCGAGCTTGGCGAGGGACTTGGGAATCAGCGTGGCGAGGAAATGGCGCGTGTAGAACAGCCGGTTCAGGCCGCTATCGAGCGCCCGGCCGCCGGCACCCAGATCCGCAGGCGCTGACACCGCCGCGGCGCGCCGCACGACGCTTGCCGCCGCCTCGCCACGCTCGCCGAGCCATTTGAGCAACGCATTGCCGCCCAGCGAAACGCCGGCGGCAAACAGGTTTTTATCAAGTGACGAGAACCGGCGCAGCAGCCAGTCGATTTCCTCGCTGTCGCCGGAGTGATAGGCCCGCGGCCGGCGATTCGGCTCGCCCGAGCAGCCGCGAAAGTGCGGCATCGCCAGCCGCCAGCCGGCCGCTGGCGCGGCAGCGGCGAGCGCGCGCGCGTAATGGCTGTCGGATCCGCCCTCCAGTCCGTGGAACAGCACCAGCAGGCGCGTGGCTGCGGCATCACCGGCGAAGTCGACATCGACGAAGTCGCCATCGGGTGCGTCCCAGCGCTCGCGCACGAGCGGTACACGCGCCGGCGGCGCGAGCGAAGGCACGATGGTCTGCAGGTGCCCGCCGGGCAACCAGGCCGGAGCCGAGTACGGGCTCAATGCAGGGTCTTGGAGGTGGATTCGACGGGCGGCGCCGGCGGTTCGCCCGGTGCGGGCGAGGCGTGGTGCACGATCATGCGCCAGCCGCCGGCGGTGCGCAGGTAGACGTTGGTGGCGACGATGGTCGCCGGCGGCGGCTCGCCCGGGCGCACGCCTGCGAGCCTGAAATTCTCGTGCACGCTGTGCACCGAGAACATCACGCCGCTCACGGCGGCGAGCTGGGTGACCTGGACCCGCGCGTGCGCGCCGCCGGCGAACAGTTGCGCCCAGCTCGCGCGCACCTGGTCCTGCCCGGTGAGGCGCGTGCCGGCGGGGTGGACGCAGACGATATCCTCGTCTTCGGCCCACACCGCCATCATGCCCTCGAGGTCGCAGCGCTCGAGCGCCTCGTAGAAGGCGGTTTCCGCGTCCTGCGCGGTCGGAAAAATCTTGTTGCTCACAGGCCCTGCAGTTCTGACAGTACCCGATCCACCGAGAGCTCTTTCATACAACGAAAATGCCCCAGCGGGCAGACCCGTTGAAAGCAGGGGCTGCACTCGATTTTCAGCCAGAGGATCCGCGCGGCCGGCGATTGCGGCGGCGTGTGCTCGGGGCTGGACGAGCCGAACAGCGCCACCTGCGGCCGGCCGAGCGCCGCGGCGACGTGCATCAGCCCCGAATCGTTGCTCACCATGAACTGCGCGCCGGCGATCAGGGCGATCGCCTCGTCGAGCGCGGTCTTGCCGACCAGGTTCTTTCCGGCAATGCCCTGGCTTGGTTTTTCATCCTTGGAAGAGCCGATGATCAAGGCCGGAATGTTCAATTTCGACGCCAGGTCCTGAAAGTAAGGCCAGCGCTTGGCGGGACCGTATTCCGCGCCCGGGCAGAGCACGGCATAGGGGCCGGCGATGCCGAATTTGTTCCGCGCCGCTTCGATTTCCGCCGCGTCGACGCGCAATCGCGGCGCCACCGCCGGGCCGACCGGGGGGCCGGCAAGGCGCAAATAGTGCTCGCGCATCGATGCGGCAACCCGCTCTTCCATGCGGGTCAGCAGGCCGTAGCGCCATTCTCCCCGGTAGCCGATGCGCTCGGGAATACCGGCGAAAAAAGGCACCAGCGCCGATTTCCAGGTGTTGGGAAGAACGTAGGCGCGGTCGTAGTGGCGCGCTTTCAGCTCGCGCCCGAGCCGGCGGCGCAGGCCGAGCTGCAGCGCGCCGTGCCGGAACGGCGCCGCGATCACCTCGTCCACTTCGGGCATGCGCCGCGCGACCGGCGCCACCCAGTCGGCTGCCAGCACCTCGAGGCGGACGCCGGGCGCGGCCGCGCGCAACTGCGCGAGCAAGGGCTGCGCCATCAGCGCGTCGCCGATCCAGTTGGGCGCGACGACGAGGATGCGCGGCAGGCTAGTGGCCGTTAGGTTTTTTCCCCGCGAAGCGGAATCTTGTCCCGCAGTAGGGACAAAGCGCCTCGCCCGTCCGCGTCACGTCCAGGAACACGCGCGGGTGGCGCGACCACAGCGGCGCGTCCGGCTGCGGGCAGTGCAGCGGCAGGTCCTTCTCGGAGACTTCTATTTGACGGGGGTCAGCCATTTGCGATGCTTCTTGTCCTTGCCGGTGACGACGTCGAAGAAAGCCTTCTGGATGCTCTTCGTGATCGGGCCGGCCTTGCCGGCGCCGATGGTACGGCCATCGAGTTCGCGGATCGGCGTCACCTCGGCGGCAGTGCCGGTGAAGAAGCACTCGTCGGCGATGTAGATGTCGTCGCGCGTCAGGCGCTTGGCGCGCACGCGGTAGCCGAGCCCCTCGGCCAGCTCGATCACCGAGCTGCGCGTGATGCCGGTCAGCGCGGAGGTGAGCTCCGGCTCCCACAGCACGCCGTCCTTGACGATGAAGATATTCTCTCCCGCGCCCTCGGCGACGAAGCCGTCGACGTCGAGCAAAAGGCCCTCATCGTAGCCGTGCTGTGTCGCTTCGAGCGTCGCCAGCACCGAGTTCGGGTAGGTGCCCGACATCTTGGCGCGCGCCATCGTGACGTTGACATGGTGGCGTGCGTAGGACGAGGTCTTGACGCGGATGCCTTTGGAAAGCGCTTCCGGTCCCAGGTAGGCGCCCCACGGCCAGGCGGCGATCGCCACGTGCACCTTGGCGCCGACCGGCGACACGCCCATCTTCTCCGAGCCGTAGAAGGCGATCGGCCGCAGGTAGCAGGCGTCGTGCTTGTTCGCCTTCACCACCTCGAGCTGCGCTTGCATCAGGCGCTCGCGCGTGTACGGGATTTTCATCAGGTAGATGTGCGCCGAATTGAACAGGCGGTCGGTGTGCTCCTTCAGCCGGTAGACGGCGGTGCCGATGGCCGTCTTGTAGGCGCGCACGCCCTCGAACACCGCCAGGCCGTAGTGCAGCGAATGCGTCAGCACGTGCGTGGTCGCCGAGCGCCACGGCACCAGCTTGCCGTCGTACCAGATCCAGCCATCGCGATCGGCCATCGACAGTGGCGCCGCGCTCTTGCCTTTCGCCATCGCTTGCATCTCCCCGGAAGTGACAGCGCATTCTAACCAGAGCAGAATGACGCTGGCTACACCATTAGAATATTTGCTAATGATTAATTCATGAGCAACGACGCCGACCGCGTGTTCGATTCGCTGGCCTCGGCGCCGCGGCGGCAGATCCTCACCTTCCTGTCGCAGACCGCGCTCTCGACCACCGACCTGGCGGCGCGCTTCACCATGAGCGCGCCGGCCATGTCGCGCCACCTTGCCGTGCTGGCCGGCGCCGGGCTGGTATCTGGCGAGCGCCAGGGACAGCGCGTGCTCTACCGGCTCAATCGCGATGTGCTGCTCGACGCCCTGGCGCGATTTGCCTCCGCGGTGGACGGACCCCTGCGGCGCGAGGCGCAGGCGGCGCGCGTGCCACGGGAGGCCCTGTAGTGGTAGGCTTTTGACATGGGGAGGACCCTTGCTGCGTGGCTGTTGCTGCTCGCCGGCTGCGCCGGTAGCGCGAGCGACGAGGAGCTGGTCTGGTCGCGCTCGCTCGCGCGATCGCTGTCGGTCGAGTCAGGCGAGGTGGTCGAGGTGGCGCGCTTCTCGCGCCTCAGCGCGGGGGCGCGGCATTTCGGCGCGTGGGAGCCCTACGTTGTGATGCCGGCAAATGCGCGCACCGACTATCACCTCGCCAACGTCGACGGGGCGGTCGCGCTCGAAGCCGACGCGCCCGAGGGCGGCTCCGGCATGTACCGAAAGATCCGCATCGATCCACGCACCCACCCGATCCTCGAATGGCGCTGGCGCCTGCCGCGCCCGGCGACGGGAGCGGCCTGGAGCGCGAGCCCGCCAATCCTGCTCTCGCTCGGCTTCGACGGCGATCCCGCGAAGCTCGACATCCTGGCGCGCATCAAGCTGCGCATGGCGAAGGCGCTGACGGCGAACGGGCTGCCCTACGCTTCGCTGCTGTACGTGTGGCGCGCCGACGTGCCGGTCGACACGGTGGAAGAGAACCGGCACACCGATCGCGTGCGCATGATCGTCGTCGAAAGCGGCGAGGAAAAGCTCGACCAGTGGGTGGCGGTGCGGCGCAATGTGCTCGAGGACTATCGCCGAGCCTTCGGCGAGGAGCCCGGCAACATCGTCGCCGTCGGCGTGCTGACCGACGTCGGCGACGATGGCTCGCGCCGTCGCGCCTTCTACGGCGATATCACGGCCCGCCATAACTCCAGCACCGCGCCGCGCTGAGCGGCCAGCTGTTGCGGCGCGACGCGCGCGTAGGCCGCGCCGTTGAGACGCAGCGCGTGCTGCACGCGCCGGAATTCGCGATAGGCCTCGCGGCACTGCTCCGCCAGCGGCCGCTCGATCAGGCCCAGCCCGGCCGCCCTGTCCAGCAGCGCGATATTGCCGAGGTTTTGCGTCAGCGCAGGGAACTGGCTGGAAAACGCCAGGATCAGGAATTGCACCGCGAACTCGATGTCGATCATGCCGCCGCGGTCGTGCTTGACGTCGAACAGGCCGCTCGAATTGGGGTGGGCGGCCAGCATTTTCTCTCGCATGGCGAGAATTTCTTTTTTCAGGGATTCAGATTCTCTGGAACGACGAAGAATCCTGTCCCTGATTCCCTCGAATACTGCTCCAACCTGCCGGTCGCCGGCGCAGTAGCGGGCGCGCGTCAGCGCCTGGTGCTCCCACACCCAGGCGTCCTTGTCCTGGTAGCGCTCGAAGCCTTCGAGGGAAGACACCAGCAGTCCTGAAGCGCCGCTCGGGCGCAGCCGCAGGTCGGTCTCGAACAGCAGCCCGGCCGAGGTGCGCGTCGACAGCCAGCCGTTGATGCGCTGCGCGATGCGCGCATAGACCTCGGCGGCGCGCTCGTCGGCATCGTCATAGAGAAAGATGATGTCGAGGTCGGAGGCGTAGCCGAGCTCCTTGCCGCCGAGCTTGCCGTAGCCGATGACGGCAAAGTGCGGCGCGCCCTGCCGGTGTTTCCCGGAAAACGTCGTCCAGACGCGCTCCAGGGTCGTTTCGAGAACCACGTCGGCGAGCGCCGAGAGGTGATCGGACAGGCGCTCGACCGTCAGCAGGCCCGCCAGGTCCTGCGCCAGCAGGCGGAACACCTGCGCCTGGTGCAGCTCGCGCATCAGGTTCATGCAGCGCTCGGTGTCGTCGCCAAAGCGCGCTAGCGCGTCCTTGAGCGTCGCGGCGAACGACGCGATATCGAACGGCGCGTGCAGCTGGCGGTCGTCGAGCAGCTCGTCGAGCAGCAGCGGGTGGCGCGAGACGAATTCCGCCGCCCAGCTCGAGGCGCCGATGAGGCGCGCCACGCGCTCCAGCGCGCGCGGGTTCTCCGCCAGCAACGCGAGGTAGGCGGCGCGGCTGGCGATCGCCTCCACCAGGTCGACGCCGCGCGCGAGCGTGGTCACCGCGTCGGGGGTGGCAGCGGCGGCCCGGGCGAGCGCCGGGATCAGCAGGTCGAGGCGCCGCTTCGACTCCGTCGGCAGCAGCGCGTAGCGCTGGCTTGCGCGCAACGCCTCCAGACGCGGGTGGGCGGGCCAGGGCTCGGGCGCGGTGGTCGATTCGGCGAATATCGCCTCGAAGTGGCGCGATACCGCCGCGCGCACTTCCTGCAGTCTCAGCGTGAAGGCATCCCAGGACGGGAAGCCCGCCATGGATGCAATGCGCGCGCGATCCTCGGCGTCCTGCGGCAGGTCGTGGCGCTGCGCGTCGTCGAGATACTGCAAGCGATGCTCCACATTGCGCAGGAAGACATAGGCGGCAGACAGGTCTTTTTTCGCTTGATCCGGAAGCAGATTTTTTTTGCACAGCAAATCCAGAACCTGGAGCGTCGGCCGCACCGTCAGCTCCGGATCGCGGCCGCCGCGAATCAGCTGCAACGCCTGCGCCACGAATTCGATCTCGCGGATGCCGCCCGGGCCGAGCTTGACGTCGCCGGCGCGCTCGCGGCGCTCGACGTCGCGACGCACCTCGGCATGCAGGCCGCGCATGGCGGCGAGGGTGGCGTAGTCGAGGTATTTGCGGAACACGAACGGCCGCACGATGCGCGCGAGCGCCTCGTGCTGCGCGCCGCCGGGTTCTCCGCCAGTGATCGCGCGCGCCTTGATCCAGGCATAGCGTTCCCACTCGCGCCCTTGCGTCACGAAGTAGGCATCGAGAAAATCGAAGTCGCACACCAGCGGCCCCGCCTCGCCGTAGGGACGCAGTCGCATGTCGACGCGGAAGCAGAAGCCGTCCGCGGTGACATCGGCGAGGAGCTGAATGAGTTTTTTCGCCGGAGCAAGAAGTTTTTCGGAATTTCCCGGCGCAAGAAAGACCAGATCGATATCGGACGAAACATTCAGCTCGCGTCCGCCGAGCTTGCCCATGCCGACCACCACCAGCTCGTCGCAGCCGAGATAGCGCACGCCGGCCTCGAGCGCGAGCTCCGCGAGGTCGCTCATCGCCACGCAGACTTCGTCGAGGCCGCCGCGGCCGGCGAGATCGCGCGCCATCACGCGCAACAGCACGCGGTGGCGCAGGCGGCGCAGGCGCCGCTTGAAGTCCGGCTCGCTTTCGCCCGGCGCAAACGCGAGGGCGCGCGCCATTTCTTCGCGCGCGAAGGGCTGCGGCGCAGCGAGCTCGATGCTGAGCTCGGGATGCGCCGCGAGCATGCGCGCGGCATAGCGCGAAAGGGCGATTTTCTGAATCGGTTCCGACATTTGCGGGATAAAATGTCCGCCTGAACGTTACCTCAAAACGACGGCGATTCTGGCGGGCGGCCGAAGTGCTGGCGTGGGCGGCGTTCTTCGCCTTTGCCGCCCTGGTGCTGGCGCTGCGCTTCTGGCTGCTGCCCGACATCGAGCGCTACCGAGCCGAGATAGTCGCACGCGCGTCACAGGCGGTGGGCCTGCCGGTGAAGATCGGCGGCATCGAGGCCGGCTGGCTCGGCCTGCGCCCGCACATCAGCTTCACCGATGTGCGTATTTACGGCCCCGACGGCCGCGAGCTGCTGGCGCTGCCGGCGGTGGACAACGTCATCGCCTGGCGCTCGCTGCTCGCGCGCGAGTTGCGGCTGCATTCGCTGGTGGTCGACGGCCCGCGCCTCACGGTACGGCGCGACGCGGGCGGCGCGCTCTATGTCGCCGGCCTCAAGCTCGCCCAAGGCGGCGGCAGCCCGCGCTTCAGCGAATGGGTCCTCAGCCAGGACGAAATCGAAATCCGCAACGCCGAGATCGAATGGCGCGACGAGAAGCGCGGTGCGCCGCCGCTCGCCCTCGCCGAGGTGAACCTGCGCCTGCGCAATGCGGGCGGCCAGCTGAGCTTCGGCCTCGCCGCGCGCCCGCCGGCGGCGCTCGCCGAAAGCATCGAGCTGCGCGCCACGCTCGCTGCGCGCAGCATCACCGATCCGTCGGCCTGGGTCGGCCGCCTCTATGCCGTGCTCGGCTCCACCGATCTCGCCGCCTGGCGCGCCTGGGTCGACTATCCGCTCGACCTGCGCCAAGGTCAGGGCGCGCTGCGGCTGTGGGCCGTCATCGAGGACGGCGAGCTGCGCGAGGCCACTGCCGACGTCGCGCTGAACGGCGTCGTGGCGAGCCTCGGCGCCGAACTCGCGCCGCTCGAGCTCGCGACGCTGCGCGGCCGGCTCAACGGCCGCGCCGGCCGCGACGGCTACGAACTGACGGCGCACGAGCTCGCGGCGACGCCGGTCAACGGCGCGGCGCTGCAACCGACCGATTTTCGCGTCAACTGGAAGCCGGCCGGCGGCACCGCCGCCGAGTCGGGTTCGATTGCGGCGCGCCTGATCGAATTCGAGCCGCTCGCGCGGCTGCTCGATGCGCTGCCGGTGCCTGCGGGCCTGCGCCAGAGGGTGGCCGAGCTCGAACCGCGCGGCAGCCTCACCGACGTCAAGCTCGACTGGCAGGGCGCCGCCGCCGCGCCCGACCATTTCAGCCTGCGCGCACGCCTCGCCGGCGTCGGCATGCGGCCCTGGGAGGCACTGCCGGGTTTCTCCGGGCTGTCGGGTAGCGTCGAGGCAACCGAGAGCCGCGGCCGCCTGCAGCTGCACGCGCAGAATCTCGTGGTTCAGCTGACGCGGGTGTTTCCCGATCCCGAGCTGGCGCTCGATACGCTCACCGGCGAGGTCGACTGGGAGAAAGGCGGCGAACGCGGCTTCATCCTGCGCCTCGGCTCGGTCGCCTTCGCCAACCGCGATGCGGCGGGCACCGCCACCGGCACCTATGCCACGAGCGGCAGCGGCCGCGGCCAGATCGATCTCTCGGCGAGCCTCACGCGCGCCGACGCCGGGCGCATTGCGCGCTACCTGCCGCATGGCGAGCTGATGGGGGCGAAGACGCGCCAGTGGCTCGCCTCGAGCATCCAGGCCGGGCAGGCTTCCGAGGTACAGCTGCGGTTGCGCGGCGACCTGCAGCACTTCCCGTTCCTCGATCCGACCACCGGGCAGTTCCTGGTCACCGGGCGCTTCCGTAATGGCGTGCTCGACTACGCCAGCGGCTGGCCGCGCATCGAGGCGATCGAAGGCGAATTGCGCTTCGAGCGCGACCGCATGGAGATCACCGGGCGCGGCGGCGCCATCTTCGGCGCGCACCTCGCCGCTGTGCGCGCGGTGATCGCCAGCCTCACCGCCAAGGACCACCACCTGGTGGTCTCCGGCCAGGCCGAAGGCCCGAGCGGGGATTTCCTCGGCTACATCGAGCAGTCCCCGGTACGCCGCATGATCGGCGGCGCGACGGCGCCGATCGCCGCCGTGGGGCGCGGTACGCTGCACCTGAAGCTCGACATTCCGCTCGACGCGCCCAATACGACGCAGATTGCCGGCGACTTCGAATTCGGGGCGAATAGCGTCACGGTGCATCCGCAGTTGCCGCCGATCGAGCGTGCCGGCGGCCGGCTGAGCTTTACCAGCGCCGGCCTTGCGCTGCACGATATCCGCGGGCGGTTGTTCGGCGGCGCGCTGATCGTCGCCGGCGGCACGCGGCCCGGCGGCGCGGTGGAAATCGTCGCCAGGGGGGAGGCGACCGTCGCCGGCCTCGGCGGGCTGCTCGACGATCCCTGGCGGCGCTACCTCAGCGGCGCATCGTCCTACGTGGCGACGGTGAACGTACGCGACGGCCTGGTGCGCGTCGGCGTCGAGTCGTCGTTACGTGGCCTGGCCAGCGCGCTGCCCGCGCCGCTCGACAAGAACGCCGGCGACGCTCTGCCGCTGCGCCTCGAGTTTCTGCCGGCCGACGGCGGCACGCGCGACCGCGTGTCGCTGGTGCTCGGCCGCCGCGCGCAGGTGGAGATCCTGCGCCGCCGCCAGGGCGAAGAGCCGGCCGCGCCGATGGCGGTGCAGCGCGCTTCGGTATGGCTCGCGCCCGAGCCGGGACAGTCGATGCGCCTGCCCGAGCGTCCGGGCGTGCTGGTCTACGGCGCGCTGCCGACGCTCGACCTCGACAGCTGGCTCGCTCTGGTCAAAGACGCCCGCAACATTGGAGCGACGAGTGCGCTGTCGTTCGACCTGCGCCTGCGCGTGCTCGACGCCTACGGCTGGCGGATCAACGGCGCCGCGCTGAATGGCGCGGTCGACGCCGACGGCTGGAATGCGGCGGTGTCGGCGAACGAGCTGGCGGGCGATCTCACCTACCGGGCCGAGCAGGGCGGCCGGCTGATCGCGCGACTGGCGCGCTTCACCGCGCCCGCGGAAGCGCCCGGCGCCGTGGCGCGCACCGCCAGCCGACCGCGGGAGAAGGAGCGTGCGCTGCCGTCCATCGACTTCGTCGCCGAGCGCTTCGGATTCCGCGGCAAGGATTTCGGCCACGTCGAAATCCTCGCCAGGCCGTCGGGTGCCGATTGGAAAGTGGAAAAGCTGGCGATGAAGAACGCGGATTCGACGCTGGAGGCGAGTGCGTTGTGGCGGCGCGGCCCGGCGCCGCTCACCGCCATCGACTTCACCCTCGCCGCGAGCGATACCGGCAAGTTCCTCGAGCGCGTTGGCTATCCCGGCATGGTGAAGGGCGGCAACTCGACGCTGCGCGGCGACGTTTCCTGGCGCGGCGAGGCGGCGGCGCTCGACTATGCCAGCCTGTCCGGCAAGCTCGAGCTCGAAGCCAAGGACGGCCAGTTCCTCGAGATCGACCCCGGCATCGGCAAGCTGATTTCGCTGATGAACCTGCAGGCGCTGCCGCGCCGGGCGACGCTCGATTTCCGCGACGTCTTTTCCAAGGGGTTCGCCTTCGACCTGGTGAACGCCGCCGCGCAGGTCGAGCGCGGCGTGATGAACGTCGAGGAGTTCCGCATGCGCGGCTCGGCAGCCGCGGTCGAGATGACCGGCGACGTCGATCTCGCGCGCGAGACCCAGAACCTCAGGCTGCGCGTGGTGCCGAGCCTGGGCGGCAGCACCTCCGCCGTCGTCACGCTGGTCAATCCTATCGTCGGCATTACCGCGGCCATCGCGCAATGGGCGCTGAAGAATCCGCTCGGCCAGATCTTCGCCTACGAATACGCGGTCACCGGCGGCTGGGCCGAGCCGAAACTCGAGCGCCTGAACGCGCCGCCGCCGCCGGTGGAACGGGTCTCGCCATGAGCAGCACGCGCATAGCCGCGATACAGATGGTGTCGACGCCGGAGCTGGCGCCGAACCTGGAGGCGGCGGGGCGGCTGGTCGCCGCCGCGGCGGCCGCCGGCGCGCGCCTGGCCGCGCTGCCGGAGAATTTCTACTGTATCGGGCGCACCGAGCGCGACAAGGTGGCGCTGCGCGAGCCCGACGGCAAAGGCCCGATCCAGGAATTTCTTTCCGGGCTTGCGAAAAAGCATCACCTCTGGATTGTTGCCGGCACCGTCCCCATATCCTGTCCGGATGAATCCCGCATTCGCAGCGCCTGCCTGGTCTACGACGACGCGGGGCGGCGCGTGGCGCGCTACGACAAGATGCACCTGTTCCGCTTCGAGCGCGGCGAGGAGCGTTACGACGAAGCGCGCACGCTCGAGCCGGGCAGCGGCGCCGTGGCGCTCGACAGCCCTTTCGGCCGCCTGGCGCTCTCGGTTTGCTACGATGTGCGCTTCCCCGAGCTTTACCGCTCGCTAGGCGACTTCGACATCATGTTCGTGCCTTCCGCCTTCACCGTGCCGACCGGCCGTGCCCACTGGGACACGCTGCTGCGCGCGCGCGCCATCGAAAACCAGGCCTATGTCGTCGCGCCGGCGCAGGGCGGGCTGCATCCCGGCGGGCGCCGCACCTACGGCCACAGCATGATCGTCGACCCCTGGGGCGAGGTGCTCGGCGTGCAGCCGGAAGGCGAGGGCGTGGTGCTCGCCGAGATCGACGCCGAGCGCATTCGCGAAGTCAGAAAGAGCTTTCAATGATTCTGGAAACCGCCAAGTCGACGCTGCTGGCGCCTTTCGACCTCGAGACCGGCAAGCTGGAGCGCATTTTTTCCGCGCTCGGCACGCGCCGCATCGACTACGCCGACCTCTACTTCCAGTACACGCGCAGCGAGGGCTGGAGCCTGGAGGAAGGCATCGTCAAGTCCGGCAGCTTCAACATCGAGCAGGGCGTCGGCGTGCGCGCGGTGTCAGGCGAGAAGACCGCCTTCGCCTATTCCGACGAGATCAGCTTCCACGCGCTGCAGGACGCCGCCCGGGCGACGCGCGCCATCGCGGCCGCGGGGCAGGCGAGAAAAACGCGGGTAGGAAAAAGAGGCCTGCCGGTGCCCCTGTACGGCGCCATCGACCCGATTGCGTCCCTCGATTCCAAGGACAAGGTCGCGCTGCTCGAGCGGTTGGAAAAGAAATGCCGCGCGCTCGACGCGCGCATCGTGCAGGTGATGGCGAGCCTCGGCGGCGAATACGAAGTGGTGCTGGTGGCGCGCGCCGACGGCCATGTCGCCGCCGACGTGCGTCCGCTGGTGCGCCTGTCGGTGCAGGTGATCGCCGAGGCCAACGGCCGGCGCGAGAGCGGCAGCTCGGGCGGCGGCGGGCGCACCGGCTACGCGCATTTCACCGAGGAAACGCTCGATGACTACGCGCGCCGCGCCGTGTCGCAGGCGCTGGTCAACCTGGAGGCGCGGCCGGCGCCGGCGGGCACCATGACCGTGGTGCTCGGCCCGGGCTGGCCGGGCGTGCTGCTGCACGAGGCGGTGGGCCATGGTCTCGAGGGCGACTTCAACCGCAAGGGCAGCTCGGCGTTCGCCGGGCGCCTCGGCCAGCGCGTTGCCGCGCCCGGCGTCACCGTGGTCGACGACGGCACGCTGCCCGGGCGGCGTGGCTCGCTCACCGTCGATGACGAGGGCAACCCGACGCAGCGCAACGTCCTGATCGAGGACGGCGTGCTGCGCGGCTACATGCAGGACAGCCTGAACGCGCGACTGATGAAGATGCCGGTGACCGGCAACGCGCGGCGCGAGTCGTTCGCGCACATGACCATGCCGCGCATGACCAATACCTACATGCTCGCCGGCCAGCGCGACCCGGCCGAGATCATCGCCAGCGTGAAAAAGGGCGTCTACGCCAGCAACTTCGGCGGCGGGCAGGTGGACATCACCAACGGCAAGTTCGTGTTCTCGGCCGCCGAGGCCTACCTGATCGAGGACGGCAAGGTCACCCAGCCGGTGAAGGGCGCGACGCTCATCGGCAACGGGCCCGACGCGCTCACGCGCGTCAGCATGATCGGCAACGACCTGCAGCTCGACTCCGGCATCGGCACTTGCGGCAAGGAAGGGCAGAGCGTGCCGGTCGGCGTCGGCCAGCCCACGCTCAAGATCGAGGGACTGACGGTTGGCGGCACGGCCTGAGGATCTCGCCGCGCTGATCGAAGACGGCGCGCGCGTTGCGCTGCCGCCGGACTATTCGATGCCGGCGATGGAAGTGGTCAGATTTTTAATCATGAAGAAATCTCGAGGCCTGCGTCTGCTGGGCGTGCCGGTGCTTGGTTTGTGCGCGGATCTGCTGATCGGCGCCGGCTGCGTCGCCGAGGTCGAGACGAGCGCCGTGTCGCTGGGCGAAGCCGGCCTTGCGCCGCGCTTCACCGATGCAGTTGAAAAAAATCTGATTCAAATCAAGGACGCTACTTGCCCGGCGGTCCATACTGCGCTGCAGGCGGCCGAGAAGGGCGTGCCGTTCATGCCGTTGCGAGGAGTATTGGGTTCCGATCTGATCAAAAGCAGAGAGGACTGGTCGGTTTCACAGAATCCTTTTTCAAAAACCGACGACCCGATTCTTCTGGTTCCCGCCATCCAACCCGACGTCGCGCTGTTCCATGCGCGCTGGGCCGACGAGGCGGGCAACGTGTGGGTGGGGCGCCGCCGCGAGCTCGCCACCATTGCCCATGCTTCTCGCGCCACCTACGTGACTTTTGAGGAAAAAAAAGAAGGAGACATGCTGGAAGACGAGCTGCTCGCGCCCGGCGTCATCTCGTCCCTCTATGTCACCGCAACTGCGCCCGCGCCGCGCGGCGCCTGGCCGCTCGGCGTCGCCGGCCTCTACGGCATCGACGATCTGCACCTCGCGCACTATGCGCGCCTGGCAAAAACGCGCGAAGGCTTCCAGCGCTACCTCGACGAATTCGTTTGCACGCCCGCGAAGAACTCCTCGCCTGCGCCATCGCCCGCCTGATCGGCGGTGCGCGGCACGCCGCGGTCGGCGCCGCCTCGCCGATCCCGGCCACGGGAGTATTGCTTTATCAGCAGAAGAATCCCGGCTTCAAGGTGTCGTTTCTCCACCGCCGCATCGGCAATCCGTTCACCGAGGGCTCGCGCGAGCTATTTGATCTCGCCGGGCAGGGTCGCATCGACGTCTTTTTCCTCGGCGGGGCGCAGATCGACGGCGAAGGCAGCATCAATCTGGTGCGCGCCGAGGGCAAGCGCTTCCCAGGCTCATTCGGCTCGGCTTATATGTATGCCGCGGTGCCGAAGACGATCCTGTTCCGCGAGGAGCATTCGCGCCGCACGCTGGTGCCAAAGGTCGAATTCGTCTCGGCGCGCGGCGCGCCGGCGGCGCTGCTCACCGGCAAGGCGCTGTTTTCCTGGCAGAAGGACCGTCGCCGTTTCCGGCTGGAAAGCACTCATGAAAAAGAAGATCTCCGTGAGCAAACGGGATTCGAGTACGACACCCCACCCCATGTCCCCGTCACGCCGATTCCCACCCCCGAGGAACTGAGCCTCCTGCGGGGGCCTGTCGCGAAGGCGATCTCCGCGGACTACCCGGATTTCGCCGCGCGCGTCTGGGGGATTAAACTAAGCGGATGAACGCCCCACTCAAGCAGTACGACCGCGCCGCCCAGGTGGTCGGCAACATCGTCCACCTCGAGCACTTCAACGTGGTCATCCCCGACCAGCGCCTGGCGACGCTGTTCTACGTCGTCGGCCTCGGCGGCACGCGCGACCCCTATCTCTTCATGGGCCTGGAGAACATGTGGGTGAACTTCGGCCGCACCCAGGTGCACCTGCCGAGCCGCGACCCCAAGCCGCGCGCCGAAGTGCTGCGCGGCACCGCCGGCTTCGTGATGCCGAGCCTCGATGAGCTGATGAAGCGGCTCGAGCATGCCGGCAAGGAAATGAAGCGCGTGGTTCCTGAGCTGCCCAATAAATTTACCTTCAAGCGGCACGGCGACACCGTCGAGGCCACCTGCCCCTGGGGCAACCGCGTGCGCTGCCACGCGCCGTCGCCCGAATTCGGCCGCACCGAGCTCGGCCTGGTTTACGTCGAATTCGACGTGCCGCGCGGCACCACCGAAGGCATCGCGCGCTTCTACAACGAGGTGATGAAAGCGCCGGCGAGCGCAGCCAAGGGCCGCGCAGTGGTCAAGGTCGGGCGCGACCAGCGGCTGATCTTCACCGAGACCGACGCCGAGCAGGCGGCGTACGACAACCACCATATCCAGATCTACATCGCCGACTTCGGCACGCCCTACGAGTGGCTCAAGGACCGCGACCTGATCAGCATGGAAACCGACGCCAACGAGTGGCGCTTCCAGTGGATCGTCGACCCGAAGGACGGCCGCAAGCTGTTCCAGATCGAGCACGAGACGCGCAGCATGAAGCACCGCCTGTTCGGCCGGCCGCTGGTGAACCGCAACCACGGGATCAGCAACATGACCTACGACCCGGGCTCGGACGCCTTCCGCGGCATCGTCTAGGCCGCCCAGCCCTTGGCGCGGCTGACCGCGTCGCGCCAGCGTTCCATGAGGGTTTTTCTTTTTGAAGAATCCATATTGGGCTCAAAGCGCCTTTCCAGTTGCCAGTGGCCGGCGACTTCCTCGCGTGATTTCCACAGATCCACGGTAAGCCCCGCGAGGTAGGCGGCGCCGAGCGCCGTGGTTTCCAGGACTTTGGGCCTGAGGACGGGAACTCCCAGCAAGTCTGCTTGAATCTGCATCAGCAGGTCGTTGGCCGCGGCGCCGCCGTCGACGCGCAGCTCGGTGAGCTTTTCCCCGGCATCCTTTTGCATCGCCTCGAGCAGCTCGGCGCTCTGGAAGGCGATGGATTCGAGCGCGGCGCGCGCGATATGGGCGCGCGAGGTGCCGCGCGTCAGCCCGACGATGATGCCGCGCGCGTGCGGATCCCAGTGCGGCGCGCCAAGGCCGGTGAAGGCGGGCACCAGAAACACGTCGCCGCTGTCGAGCACCGAGTTAGCCAGTGCTTCGACTTCCGCGGAAGAGCTGAAGAATTTCAATTCGTCGCGCAGCCATTGCACCACCGCGCCGCCGACGAACACGCTGCCCTCTAGCGCGTACTCCGGGTCGCGGTATTGGGCACACGCTGTAGTAAGTAATTTGTTTTGTGAGGAAACAGCCTTGTTTCCGGTGTGCAGCAGCATGAAGCAGCCGGTGCCGTAGGTGTTCTTCGCCATGCCGGCGCGGTGGCAGCCCTGGCCGAACAGCGCCGCCTGCTGGTCACCGGCGATGCCGCCGATCACCAGCGGCTCGCCCAGCTCGGCCGCCGGGATCATGCCGAAGGCGTGCGCCGAGGGATGCACCTCGGGCAGCAGCGCGCGCGGCACCCTGAAGAGCGACAGCAGCTCCGGGTCCCAGTCGCCGGTGTGGATGTTGAAGAGCAGGGTGCGCGAGGCATTCGACGGATCGGTGACGTGCGTGCGGTTGCCCGTCAGGTGCCAGGTGAGCCAGGTATCCACCGTGCCGAAGGCGAGCTCGCCGCGCTCGGCGCGCAGGCGCGCGCCGGGAATCTGGTCGAGCAGCCAGGCGATCTTGGTGCCGCTGAAGTAGGGGTCGAGCACCAGGCCGGTTCGCTCGCGCACCAGGCTCTCCGCGCCGACTTCGCGCAATTCCTGGCACATCGCCGCGGTGCGCCGGTCCTGCCAGACGATGGCGTTGGCGATCGGCTCGCCGGTCTGGCGGTCCCACAGGATGGTGGTCTCGCGTTGATTGGTGATGCCGACGCCCATCAGGTCTTTGAGGGGAATGCCGGTATCGCGCAGCACCGCGCGCGCGGTGGCGCGCTGCGTGGCGAGAATTTCCTTCGCATCGTGCTCGACCCAGCCGGGCTGCGGGTAGTACTGGCGGAATTCGCGCTGCGCGACGCGCACCGGCATGCCGCGCTCGCCGAACAGGATGGCGCGCGAGCTGGTAGTGCCCTGGTCGAGGGCGAGAACGTGCTTCACCAAAAAATTCTAGCAGGGGGCGAATGCTAGAATCCGCGCCTTATGCCCCTGCCGGATTCCGCGGTCCAGCGCGAGCTGCGACACACCCGCCGCGTGCGCTACGAAGGCTACAAGCGCGCCGACGGATTGTGGGACATCGAGGCGCACCTCACCGACATCAAAAACCAGGATTTTACGCTGAAGACCGGCGTGCGCCGCGCCGGCCTGCCGGTGCACAGCATGTGGATCCGCCTCACCATCGACCGGCGCATGCAGGTCGTCGCCGCGGCGGCGTCGTCGGATGCCGTGCCCTATCCCGGCGGCTGCGAGACCATCGCGCCGGCCTATGCCGGGCTGGTCGGCTTGAGCTTGATCAAGGACTTCCGCAAGCGGGTCAGGGAATCATTCGGCGGCGTGCGCGGCTGCACGCATCTCACCGAGATGCTGAGCGGCATGCCGACGGCGGCGATCCAGACTTTCGCCGGTGACGTGCCGGAAGAGCGCGACGACGGCAGCAAGCCGTTTCAGCTCGACCAGTGCCACGCGCTCGAGACCAGCACCGAGACCGTAAAGAAGTGGTATCCCAAATGGCATAAAGGCAAGGCGGCGTGAAAATCCACGAATACCAGGGCAAGGAAATACTGCGGAAATTCGGCGTCCCCACGCCCAAGGGTTTCGCCTGCTTCTCCGTGGAGGAGGCGACGCAGGCCGCGGAAAAGCTCGGCGGCGGCGTGTGGGTGGTGAAGGCGCAGGTCCACGCCGGCGGCCGCGGCAAGGGCGGGGGCGTCAAAGTCGCCAAATCCATAAGTGAAGTGACTCAAAAGGCAAAACAAATACTGGGAATGCAGCTGATCACGCACCAGACCGGCCCGGGCGGGCAGAAGGTGCGGCGCCTGCTGATCGAGGAGGGCGCCGACATCAAGAAAGAGCTCTACATCGGCATGGTGGTCGACCGCGGCACGCAGAAAGTCGTGCTAATGGCGTCTTCCGAGGGCGGCATGGACATCGAGGAAGTCGCCGCCAAGACGCCGGAGAAAATCCACAAGGTCTTCATCGATCCCCAGAACGGGTTGACCGACGCCGAGGCAGAAGGTGTTTCCCGGAAGATTGGCATTCCGTCTTCCGCGACCCGGGAAAGCATTGATTTGTTAAAGGCGCTCTATAAGTGCTTCGACGAGACGGATGCCTCCCTCGCGGAGATCAATCCGCTGATCGTCACCAAGGGCGACAAGGTGGTGGCGCTGGATGCGAAGCTCAACTTCGACGACAACGCGTTGTTTCGCCACCCCGAAATCGTGGCGCTGCGCGACCTCGACGAGGAGGACCCGCTCGAGATCGAGGCCTCGAAGTACGACCTCAACTACATCTCGCTCGACGGCAAGATCGGCTGCATGGTCAACGGCGCCGGGCTGGCGATGGCGACCATGGACACCATCAAGCTGTTCGGCGGCTCGCCGGCCAACTTCCTCGACGTCGGCGGCGGCGCCACCGCGGAGAAGGTGACCGCGGCGTTCAAGATCATGCTCTCCAACCCGAAGGTGAAGGCGATCATGGTCAACATCTTCGGCGGCATCATGAAGTGCGACACCATCGCCACCGGCGTGGTGGCGGCGGCGCGCGAAGTGAAGCTTTCGGTGCCGCTGGTGGTTCGCATGAAAGGCACCAACGAAGAGCTCGGCCGCAAGATCCTCAAGGATTCCGGGCTGCCGATCATCTCGGCCGACAACATGGCCGACGCGGCGAAAAAGGTGGTCGCTTCCATTGCCAGGAAAAAGAAGAAAAAGTCGCCCGCCCGAAAGAAAAAGAAATGAGCATCCTGATCAACAAGGCGAGCCGCGTCGTCACGCAGGGCATCACCGGCAAGACCGGCATGTTCCACACGCAGACCAGCCGCGCCTATGCCAACGGCAAAGACTGCTATGTGGCTGGCGTCAACCCCAGGAAGGCGGGGGAGAACTTCGAAGGCATTCCTATCTTTCAGAATGTTTCTGAAGCAAAAAAACAAACTGGAGTGAACGTCTCGGTGATTTACGTGCCGCCACCCTTCGCCGCCGCGGCGATCTGGGAAGCGGTCGAGGCCGACCTCGACCTCGTGATCTGCATCACCGAGGGCATCCCGGTGCGCGACATGGTCAAGCTGCGCGACCGCATGCGGAAGGAAAAGCGCCGCGCGCTGCTGGTCGGCCCCAACTGTCCCGGCGTCATCACGCCGGGCGAGCTGAAGATCGGCATCATGCCGGGCCACATCCACAAGAAGGGGCGCGTTGGCGTGGTGTCGCGCTCCGGCACGCTCACCTACGAGGCGGTCGGCCAGCTTACCGAGCTCGGCATCGGCCAGTCGAGCGCGGTCGGCATCGGCGGCGACCCGGTCAACGGCATGAAGCACGTCGACGTTCTGAAGCTGTTCAACGACGACCCGGACACCGACGCCGTGATCATGATCGGCGAGATCGGCGGTTCCGACGAGGAAACGGCGGCGCAGTGGGTGAAGAAGAACATGAAGAAGCCGGTGGTGGGCTTCATCGCCGGAGTGACGGCGCCGCCGGGCAAGCGCATGGGTCACGCGGGCGCCATCATCTCCGGCGGCAAGGGCACGGCGCAGGAGAAGCTGGCGGTGATGGACGCGTGCGGGATCAAGGTCACCAAGAATCCCGCCGAGATGGGCAGGCTGCTCAAATCCGTACTGAAGAAGTAGCGCGCCTGCCGCTGGCGGCGACGCTGCCCTACGCGGGGACGATCTTCCTGTCCTCGTTCCTGCTGTTCCTGGTGCAGCCGATCATCGCCAAGCAGATCCTGCCGTGGTTCGGCGGCTCGGCCGGCGTCTGGACGACCTGCCTGGTGTTCTTTCAGAGCGTCCTGCTCGCCGGCTACGCCTACGCCGACTGGACCATGCGCCTGGGCGCGCGCCGCCAGGCGACGCTGCACGTGGTGCTGCTCGCCGCCTCGCTCGCCTGCCTGCCGATCATCGCCTCGAGCGGCTGGAAGCCGCAGGGCGTCGAAGAGCCGATCACGCGAATCCTGCTGCTGCTCGTCGCCACCATCGGCCTGCCGTACTTCCTGCTCTCCACCACCACGCCGCTGCTGCAGGCCTGGTACTGGCGGCGCTTTCAGAGCCAGGTGCCGTATCGGTTGTTCGCGCTGTCCAATTTCGCGTCGCTCCTCGCGCTGCTCGGCTTCCCGGTGCTGTTCGAGCCGACGTTTGAGCTGAAGCAGCTGGCCTGGGGCTGGTCCTTCCTGTACGGCGGATTTGTCGTTCTTTGCGGGGCGGTTGGCCTGATGTCGATCAACGGGGCAAAAGAGATTCGTCAGGTGACAAAAAGCGCTTCCCCGTCATTTTCAGTCCAGCTTCTGTGGCTGGCGCTGTCCGCCATGGGCTCGGTGATGCTGCTCGCCGTCACCAACCACATCACCCAGAACATCTCGAGCGTGCCCTTCCTCTGGGTGCTGCCGCTGGGGCTCTATCTCGTCACCTTCATCCTCGCCTTCGATCACCCGCGCTGGTACCGGCGGCCGGTGTTCGCGGTGGCGCTTGCGCTGCTGGTGCCGGTCATGGCTTTCTACGTGCCCTCGCTCGACCTGCAGGTGGCGGCGCCGCTCTACCTCGTCGGCCTGTTCGCGGCCTGCATGTTCTGCCACGGAGAGCTCGCGCGCGCCAAGCCCGACCCGGCGCATCTCACGCGCTTCTACCTGATGATGTCGCTCGGCGGTGCGCTCGGCGCGGTGCTGGTGGCGATCGTCGCGCCGCTCTTGCTGGCGGGCTATTTCGAGCTCGGCATCGCGCTGGTGTTGCTCACCGTGCTCGGCGTGCTGCGCACCCCGGGCAAGGCCAAATGGGGCGCGCTGCTGATCGTCGCCGCGACCACCGCGCTGGTGGTGCGCTCCGCCTATGATTACACCGAGGGCATCCGCGTGATGGAGCGCGATTTCTACGGCGTGGTGCGCACTGCCGACCACCCCGAGCCGGTGCCTTACCGCTCCATGTACCACGGCGGCATCATGCACGGCGGCCAGTTGCTCGGCGATGCGTTCCGCAATACGCCAGCGGACTATTTCAGCCCGGGCTCCGGATATGGACGTGTTTTTGCATCTTTAAGAGAGATCCATCCCAGGAAACCGCTGCGCGTCGGCGTCATCGGCCTGGGCGCGGGCGTGATCGCGGCGTGGATGAAACCGGGCGACGCGCTGGTGTTCTACGAAATCAGCCCGCGGGTGGTCGATATCGCCCGCCGCGAATTTACCTTCCTGGGCGATACCCCGGCAAAAACGGAAATCATCCTGGGCGATGGGCGACTGTCGCTCGAGCGCGAGCCGCCGCGGGGCTACGATGTGCTCGGCATCGACGCTTTCTCGGGCGACTCGATCCCGATGCACCTGGTGACGCGCGAGGCGATGGCGCTTTACGTCAAGCACATCAAGCCCGACGGCGTGATCGTGTTCCAGGCCACCAACCGCTTCATCGACCTGCTGCCGGTGGTGAAGCGCCTGGCCAGCGAGTTCGGCCTCGAGGCGGTGAATATCGGCGACGTGCCCGACAATGCCGACGGCGCGGAATACTGGTATTCGTCAACCGACCAGGTCATCGTCACGCGCAACAAGAAGCTGCTCGACTGGCCGCGCCTCGCCGATGCCGCCGAGGACATCGAGGACCGGCCGGAGCTGCCGACCTTCACCGACGCGCATCACAACCTGCTGCGCATCCTCAAGTAGGAACGGTCAGGCTTCCTTCCACGCAGGTGACGCAGCGCCCGCCGATCTCGATCGCGCCATCGCTCACCCGGATTGACACGCTGCCGTCGCGGCCGAGCTGCATTCCCTGGCGCGCGACATAGGAATTTCCAACGGCATCCAGCTTCCTCAGAAATCGGAGGTAGGCAGCGACGCTGATATTGCCGCTGCCGCACACCGGGTCCTCGTTGATGCCCTGTGCCGGGGCGAATGAGCGCACATGGATAGCGGAAGCTTTTTCTCCCGAGGGCGCGAAGAGCGTCACGCCGGTGGCGCGCTCCCGGTCCGTGAATGCCGCGAGCTCCGCCATGTCGGGCGCGAGCGCCGCCAGCGCACTGGCGCTCGCCACCTCGCCGATAATCCACACCGGCCCGACGTCGACCTTGCGCAGATTCGTGGCATAGGGCAGCGCGCCGGCGACGGGCGAAATCCTGGCCTGCGGCGCCGTGAGAAAGATTCCTTCCTTCCGCACCGCGAGCTCGATGATGCCGGCGCCACATTCCTGCGTGAGCTTTTTCTTGCGGGCGACGAAGCGCGCTTCCAGCGCGGCGTGCGCGCTGCCGATGGTGGGGTGGCCGGCGAACGGCAGCTCCCGGCGCGGCGTGAAGATGCGCAGGCGATAGTCGGCGACCTTGCTCGGCAGCAGGAAAGTGGTTTCGGACAGGTTGGTCCAGCAGGCAATCCGCTGCATCGCCTCGGTCTTCAGCGTTTCGCCGCCGATCACCACCGCCACCGGATTGCCGAGGAACGGCCGGTCGGTGAACACGTCGACCTGCAGGAAGCGAAGGCCTTTCATGCTGCTCATTATCATAGAATGGCAAAGGGCAAGTTCTTCAACAGGGGGAGAATCATGAACCACTTTCCGCTTCCGATCACCACCGTGATCACCGGGCTGCTTGCGCTGACGCTGGTCGGCATCAGCGTCCGCGTCACCATGCTGCGCGCCGCCAAGGGCATCAGCATGTTTGACGGCGGCGACAAGCAACTCGGTCAGGCCATGCGGGTGCAGGGTAATTTCATCGAGTACGTGCCGATGGCGCTGCTGCTGCTTGCGCTGCTCGAGTGGATGGGGACCAAGCCCTGGCTGATCTACAGCCTGGGCATCGCCCTGGTCGTGGCGCGCGCTTCGCACGCGTGGGGGCTCTACTCGAACGTGTTCAAGGCGCGCGCTTTCGGCAGCAGCGTCACCTGGCTGGTGCTGGCGATCGAAGGCTTGATGGCGCTGAGCGTCGTCGCCTAGCGGGGCGCCGCTTCAGCGCGCTACGTCCGGCTCGCCGCAGGCCTGCAGGATCTGCGCGCGAACCGCGTCGCGCAGTTTTACCGCCGCGGCCCAGTCCGCGCCGTCGGGGGCGATGGCGGCGCCGATGGTGACCGTGATCGGCGCGCGGCGCAGGTACCAGGTACCGTCGCGCAGCACCGAGCGCACGCCGCGCAGCGCGACCGGCACCACCGGCACGCCGGCCTGCGCCGCCGCCTGGAACGCGCCGGTGCGGAAGGCCATCAGGCCGGGAGCGCGCCGTAGCGTACCCTCGGGAAACACCAGCAGCCAAGCGCCGCGCTTCGTCGCCTCCACCAGCTCGCCCGCCTGCTCGGCGCTCTTCGCGACGTCGAAGCGCTCGACGAACAGCGTGCCGAAGCCCGCGAGCAGGGTGCGCATCACCCAGTGACCGAGGAACTCGCGCTTGGCGACGAAGGAATAGCTGCCACGATCAAGCGCCGCGATCAGCACCAGCGCGTCGAAGTAGCTGGTGTGGTTGGAGGCGATCACCACCGGACCATGCCCTGGCAGGGCACCGCGTTTTGCCAGCGGAATTCCGGCCAGGCGCAGGATGGCCTGCGCGAGAGTGTGGCCGACCGCCCAGCACTGCTTTACCGGCAGAACTAGCGCCGCCAGGAACGCGAAGGGCAGCAGCAGGCCGAGCGCCAGATAGCCGCGCAGGGCGAACAGCACGCCTTCCGCAGCGCGCACGCCCCGGCGCAGCTGCGGCGCAGCTCCCGCCAGCACCAGGCGCGCGAGCTGCATCCAGACCGCCTGCGGCCGCACCGCCGCCGGCCCCCGCTCGTAGAACTGCCGCGCGGCGACGCGGCGGATCTTGCCGCTCGAGGTCTTGGGCACGGTGGCCGGCGGCGCGAGCACGATGTCGTCGGCCGGGCCGCCGGTCAGGCTCACCGCCAGCGCGTTGATCATCCGCTTCAGGTCGTCGTGGCGCGAGGCGTCCTGGTCGCGCATCTCGGCCAGGACCACCATGCGCTCGGTGCCGGCGGCAGGGTCGCGGCTGCCGAATACCGCGACGCAGCCGCGGCGCACGCCGGCGAGGTCGCCCACCGCGTGCTCGAGCTCGTAGGGGCTGATGTTGCGGCCGCCGCGAATGATGATGTCCTTCTCGCGTCCGGTGATGTAGACCATGCCGTCGGCCAGGTAGGCGCGATCGCCGGTATTCACCCACTCGCCGGCAAACAGCGACCTCGTCGCCTCGGGGTTGCGGTAGTAGCCCGAGGTCGCCGACGGCCCGCGAAACTGCAGCAGGCCTTCCTGGCGGTCCGGCAGTTCGAGGCCCGCGGCGTCGACCACGCGCAGGTCGTGGCCGTCGACGACCTGGCCGCAGCCGACCACCTTCATTGCGGCGGCGCTTTGCGGATCGTCGATGGGAATCGCCTCGCCGCTTTTCGCGAAGGCATCGCGATCCAGCACGTCCATGCGCCACGGTTCGCCGGGAGTGGTGAAGGCTACGCCGACGGTGCATTCGGCCAGCCCGTACACGGGCGACAGGGAGGTTTTTCGAAAACCTTGCTTTTCAAATCGCCGGGAGAATTTTTCCAGCGTCTCCGGGCTCACCGGTTCGGCGCCGTTGAAGGCGAAGCGCCAGGAGGAAAGGTCGATGCCCTCCAATTCCTCCTCCGGGATCCGCCGGATGCAGAGCTCGTAGGAGAAATTCGGCCCGCCGGAAATCGTGCCGCGGTGCCGGTGGATGGCGCGCAGCCAGCTCGACGGCCGCGAGAGAAACGCCAGCGGCGACATCAGCACCACCGGAAAGCCGAGGAACATGGTGGCGAAGCAGCCGCCGATCAATCCCATGTCGTGATACAGCGGCAGCCAGCTGACGAACACGTCTTCGGCGCCGGCGCGCACCGCCGCGCCCATCGCCTGCACGTTGACCAGCAGATTGGTATGGCTGAGAACCACGCCTTTCGGATTGCCGGTGCTGCCCGAGGTGTACTGCAGGAAGCCGATGTCGCCCGGCTTGCCGCGCACCGGGAGAAACCGCTTGTCGGTGAAATCCTTGAAGTCCTCCGGCACCAGCACCATGCGCAAGGTCTCGACCTGCGCGCGCAATAGCCAGGCGAGCGGCTTCGCCTCCGGGATGGTAATCATCAGCGTCGCGCCGGCGCTCCGCAGGATGCCGACGTGGCGCGTCATGTGGTCTTCGATGGTGGTGAGCCGCGCCGGCGGGTAGAGCGGCACCGGCACGCCGCCGGCGAGCAGCACGCCATAGAAGGAAAACAGGTATTCCTTGCAGGTCGGCAGCATGATCGCCACCATCTGGCCGGGCTGCAGCCCGGCGTCAGCGAGCCGCGCCGCGTAGGTGAGCGCCCCGTCGTAGAGCGCCTTGTACGTCAGCGGCACTTCCTTGTCGGTTTCGTAGAGGAAGACGCTGAGGCGATCCGGCTGCCGCTCGACGTGATACTCGAGCGCTTCGGCGAGCGTCTGCGCGTGAACCGGAGGCGGCACGTTGCCGGTCAGCGCCAGATTGGTGACGGTCGCGTCCACGGCGCGCGGCGCGACGTCGGCGCTGCGCGCAAGGAAGCGCAGCAGATCGCGCGGCGTCTCGCTGGTGCCGAGCGCCTGCTCCGGCAGGCTGGCGGAGAACTCGCGCTCGAGGCGCAGCACCAGCTCGACACGCGCCAGGCTGTCGAGGCCCAGCTCCTTCTCGAGCGAGCTGTCGAGCGACACGTGCGGCGTGACGTGCGGGCGCGCCTCGCGCGCCACCGCGGCGACGACCGCCAGAAGCTTGTCAGGATCGACCGGGATTTCGCCGCGGTTCATGAGCCGGGCGAGTGTACACTCGCGGTTCCAAGGGGAGATTCAAATGCATGTCCGCATCGCAGCATCCGTGCTTGGCCTGTTGTTGCCGTTTTTCGCCGTTGCCGCCGACGACGGCGAGCTGTGGGAAGTCACCACGCAGATGAATATCCCGGGCATGCCCGCGGGCATGGCGGGCATGGGCGGCGGCGCGCAGCGCGTCTGTGCCGGCAAGGACCCGAAAGAGGACGCGACGCGACGCCCGGACATGCAGAAATGCAAGGTCGTCGACCTGAAGCAGACCGCAACCCGCATGACCCTGACCATGTCCTGCCCCGATGGGCAGGCGGTCATCGACCAGACCTACAACGCCGCCCGCACCGAATACAAGGGCACGATGACGATGAAGAGCAAGGACGGCGACATGGTGATCAACACCGCCGGCCGCAAGGTCGGCACCTGCGACGTGCAGCAGGCGCGGCAGCAGCGCGAAGAGAAAGGCGCCAAGATGAAGGCGCAAAGCGAAGCGCAAGTCGCCGCGATGAACCAGCAGCAGGCGGCGCAGCGTGCGAAGACCACGGAAGCCGTCGCCGCCGCTTGCAGCACGGCGGCATCGGGGATGGACGCGAGCAAATTTCCCGATTGCCTGCGGCCCGGCAGCCCCATGGCCAAATCCGCCACGTGCACCGACCCGCGTTTGACCGAGTACACTTTTCCGGCGGCGGCGCGCGCGAGTTGTGACACGAAGAAGGCCGAGTACTGCCAGAAGTTTCAGACCGAGGCCGGCTTCGTGCAGGCGGTCGCGGCTGACCGCCGCACCCAGCTCGACGGCGCGGAGGTTTGCGGGCTGAAGCGCGCCTCGGTGCAGTCGAAGCTTTGCCAGGGCGCGGTGCAGCGCGAGTCGCTCGATTTCCTGGCGGGCCAATGTCCCGGCGAAGCGGCGAAATCGGGCGCCAGCCTGTGCCCCGCGGCGCTGAAGAAGGAGGCGTACAGCTACGTGGCGCGCTATTGCAAATCAGACGCGCAGGCGCTGTTTAAAAAGAACTGCGCCGGCCGCGAGTACACCGCGCTTCCCGACCGCAAGGTCGCGAGAATGTGCACCTCGCTGGCCTCCGTGAGCGACGACGGCAGCGGCCGGCCCGCGGCCGCGTCGACGCCGGCAGCGAAAGCCGCCGAAGCGAAGAAGGGCACGACCGGGCAGCAGGTCGAGCAAACTTTCGGCAAGGGGCTCGACAAGATCAAGGGCCTGTTCGGGCGCTAGCCCGCTGCGGCTCGGCCTCCTTCTCGCCGTTGCCGCCGTCTGCAGCGCGCAGGCGGCGGAGAATGCCTTTCCCTCCGTCGCCGCGGCCTATGTCGTGAAGCGTGACGGCAAGCAGCTCTGGGCAGGCGCCGCCGACACGCGATTGCCGCCGGCGAGTCTGGCAAAAATGATGACGGCGCTCCTCGCGCTCGAGCGCGGCGGGCTCGATGAAGCCGTCGCCGTCGGCCGCGGCGTACTGCAGGAAACCGGCACGCGCATCGGCCTCAAGCCTGGCGAGCGCCTGCTTGCCCGCGATCTACTCGCCGCGAGCGTGATCCGCTCCGCCAACGACGCCTGCCGCGCGCTTGCCGACCATCTCGGCGCCGGCACGGCGAAGTTCGTCGCGCAGATGAACTTGCGTGCCGCGGCGCTCGGCATGGCCGATACGCGCTTTGTCGAGCCCTGCGGGCACGACCGCGAAGGCCAGTACTCCACCGCCGCCGACCTCGCGCGCCTCGCCGAGGCCGTGATGCGCCATGGGGAATACCTGCGGCTGGCGGCGCTCGAGCGCGCGACCATCCGCACGCAGGACGGCGCACGCAGCTTCAGCTTGCGCAACACCAATGCGCTGATCGGGCGCTATCCCGGCGCGCTCGGCCTGAAGACCGGCTACACCGAACGCGCCGGGTCCTGCCTGATTGCGCTCGCCGAGCGCGACGGGGTGCGCGTACTGGTGGTGATGCTGCATGCACCGGACCGCTGGTGGAGCGCCGTGGGCCTGCTCAACCGCGCCTTCGAGGCGCCGTGAATCCGGCGCTGGTCGTCGCGCTGGTCGCCGTGCTGGCGTACCTGCCTACCTTCGCTGGCGTATTCCACTTCGACGACTACAACGTCATCGTGCACTACGACACCGTGCACTCGTGGCAGACACTCCTCGAGCGTGCCGGCGGCGGAGTGCGACCCCTGCTCAAGGCGACCTACGCCCTCAACTGGACGCTCGGCCCCGGGGAATTCGGCTTCCACCTTTTCAACATCGCCGTGCATGCGCTGAACGCGGCATTGTTGTTCTTCATCGGCAGGGATCTGTTCAGGAACCCTTCCGCGGCCTTCGTTGCCGCGCTCCTCTTCGCTCTGCATCCCGCCGCCACCGAGGCGGTCACGTACATCAGCGGCCGTTCGTCTTCGTTGATGGCGTCGTTCTACCTCGGCGCGCTGCTCGTCTACCTGCGCGGCGGGCACTGGAGTCTTTCCTCGCTGCTGTTCGTCTGCGCAGCCGCAGTGCGCGAGACCGCCGTCACGCTGCCTGCCGCTCTGCTTTTATGCGAATTCACGGCGCGTCCCTGGCCCGGCTGGAAGGAAATCCTGCGCCGGCAGGGCGCGCATTGGGCGCTGCTCGCGGCGGGCGGCCTGTTCGTCCTGCTCAACCCGCGCTATTTCGACCATCTCGCCTTCGGCTACAGTTTGCGCAGCCTTGGCGACAACCTGCTCACGCAGGTGGGCGGCATCGCCTACCTCGTCTCGCGTCTCGTCGGCTTGCACGGCTACAACATCGACCCGGCGCTGCCGACGCTTTCCGCCTGGGATTCGATGTTGGTTTTTGAGGCGATGCTTTTGCTTGTCCTCCTGATTCTTGGAATAGCAAATATCCGTTCTCGCCCCTGGATCGGCTTCGGCATCCTGTGGTTCTTCCTGCAGCTTGCGCCGACCAATTCATTGGTGCCCCGCGTCGACGTCGCCAACGATCGCCAATTGTATTTGGCGTGCTGGGGAATCTTCGTCGCCCTGTTTTTCTCTTTCGATGATTTCTCAAAACCGCTGATGGCGGTCGTCATCTCCATCCTCGCATCGGTCAGCATCTCCCGCCAGCTCGACTACGCGAGCGAGGTACGGCTGTGGGAGTCGAGCGTGCGCCTTTCGCCCTGGAATGCGCGGGCGCACAATAATCTCGGCTATGCTTACCAGCTGGAGGGCCGCACGGCGCTGGCGCGGCGCGAATACGAGACCGCGCTGTTTCTCGACCCGCGTCACGACAAGGCGCGCTACAACCTGCTGCTGCTGAGATAAATGGCCAATCCGTTCGAACAACTGCAGGCGGTCGCGCGCGAAATGTCCTTCCTGCAGGGCGCGGAGTTGGTGCGCCAGGGCGAGTCCTCGCGCGGCGCCTTCCTCATCCGCCGCGGCGCGGTCGAGGCGCGCGTCGCGCTGCCCGGCGGCGGCGCGCTCACCGTGGCGCGCTTCGCCGACGGCGACATGTTCGGCGAGATGTCGCTGATCGAGCGCGGCGTGGTTTCCGCCACCGTGGTCGCGCTCGGCAAGGTCGACGCCTGGTTCGTCGGTCGCGACGATTTCCGCGCGCTGGTGGCGAGCCGCGAGCAGTCCGGGCTCGGCATCCAGCGCGCCATCACTGCGGCGCTCGCCGCGCGCCTGCGCGCGCTGAACGAACAGGTGGGCGCGCATCCGGCGGAGGAGGACCGTCCCGCAAGCGAAGCGCCGCCGCAAAGAATTGAATTGAAGTTTCCAGCAAAAATCTCCTTTGACTGGCGCGCGTTCCTGCCGGTGCTGCCGTTCTTCGAGGGCTTTCACGCCGGCGAAATCGACGAGCTGGCATCGGCCGGCCGGGTGACCGAGCTCGAGCGCGGTGCCGGCGTGTTCAAAGCCGGCGCGGCCGCGTCGGCTTGCTACCTGGTGCTGCGCGGCGCGCTGGAAATCTTCACCGTCAATGGAAAAACCGAACGCCGGGTGGCGATCGCCGGTCCCGGCGAGCTGGTCGGCTTCATGGCGGTAATCAACGCTGTGCCGCGCGCCAACCACGCGCGCGCGCGCGAGACTTGCTGCCTGCTCGAGTTGCCGCGCGAGGCATTCCTTGCGATCTACAACGGAAGTTCAGCTGCCACGGTCAGCCTGCATCACGCCATCCACCGCAGCCTGATGCGCTCCATTGCGCGCACCAATACGCAGCTCACGCGGTTGATCAGCCACGCACGCTTGACGGCTGCGGCCGACAAGGCCGCCTCGCTCGAGGCAGCACTGCACGGACAGATCTGGCGCGCGGAGGCGCGGGGCTGAGCGTTCAGCCGGCCGCGCGCCGGCGCAATTCCGCCGTCGTCAAGCCCTGGCCGTCCGGCGCCCAGCCGGGCGGGCCGAACAGATAGCCCGCCACCTCGCGCAGGCTGCGCGCGCGGCGCAGGTCGCCCGCCATGGCGATCCACTGGAAGAAGGCGATGCGCAGCGGGTTATAGCTCTGCAGCGGCACCACCAGCCCGCAGCGCGGCGGCAGGTCGTCGCGCTCGGGCACGTAGGTGCCGAACAAGCGGTCGAACACCATCAGGATGCCGCCGTAGTTCGCGTCGAGGTAGGGAAGATTCGCCGCATGGTGTACGCGGTGCGCCGACGGCGTATTGAGGATGCCCTCCAGCGGCCCGAGCCTCGGGATCCAGTTGGCGTGGATCCAGAACTGGTAGAGCAGATTGATGGTGAACGCGGCAGCGATGGCGCGTGGCGGGAAGCCGAGCCAGGCCAGCGGCAGAAAGTAAAGCAGCGTGCCGGTGATGCGCCCGGTCCAGCCAAGGCGGTAGGCCGAGCTGAAGTTGAGGCGGTTCGAGCTGTGGTGCACGGCGTGCGTGGCCCAGAACCAGCGGATGCGGTGCGCGCCGCGGTGGAACCAGTAGTAGAAGAACTCGACGCCGAGGAACAGCAGCACCCAGCCCCATGCGGTATGAAGCGGAGCAGTCCATACGCGGTGCTCGTAGAGCCAGAATCCGCCCGGCAGCGCCACCGCCAGCGGCAGCAGATTGGTGAACTCGCGCCCGAAGGCGATGGCGAGCGAGGCGCCCGCCTCGCGCCAGTCGTAAGGACGACCCAGCCGCCACAGCACCGCGGCTTCGACCACGGACGCCACGACGGCGACGGCCGAGACCACGATCAGCGCGAGCTTGAAGCCGTCAATCGGTCCCATTCAATCCTGCGGGCCCATTCAGTCGAGTAGCCGCACCGCGACGCGCGGCCGCCCATGGCGGATCTCGGCGAACAGCGCGCCATATTCGGGCAGCTCGACCCAGGCCGAGGTGTCGCGCGTCAGCGGCTCAGAGGCGACGATGATCGAGTCGGCGTTCTCGGCGCCGCCGGTCATCTTCCACTCGCCGTCGTGCAGCGCGTAGTCGCGGCCGAGCGTGTACCAGAGCGAGAGGAAGCTCAGGTTGGCTTCGTGCACGCGCGCCGCGTCCTCGGTGCGGTAGCAGCCGAAGTCGAAGCAGTAGCGCACCGCGGCCAGCTGGCCGCCGTTAGCGACGAACAGGTTGACGGAGGACGACAGCGTGATGCCGAGCTGCGCGCGGACTTCGCGGATGATCTGCAGGGTTTTCTTCAGACTTTCAAAAAATTCGTCTTCCGCAAGCAGGGCCTGCGGATCCTCGATCTGCGAGACCAGCAGGGCGTAGATCCATTCGCTGTCGGTGGTGCCGTGGATCTGCGCCAGGATCTGCGGCTTGATGTGGGCGGCGAGCAGCGGCTTCATGCGCGCCATCTCGGCGAGGTCGCCGTTATGCGCGAGCACCAGCGGCACGCCGGCGAAGTGGAACGGGTGCACGTTCTGCAGCGAAATCTCGACGCGGGTGGAGTAGGCGACGCCGCGCACGTGGGCCAGCAGGCAGCTGGGCCGGATCTTCTGCGCTAGGTTCTGCAGGTTGCGGTCGAACACCGGCAGCGACTGCGAGTAGTAGGAGAAGGCGCGCTCCGGGTCGGCGCTGTCGGGGTCCCAGGCGCGCAGCCCGAAGCCGGCGAGGTTCAGCATGTGCAGCATCTTCGGCATGTAGCTCTGCCGGATGAGCGCCGAGTCGGGCTGGTAGAGCAGGTTGTCGAGCAGTACCGGCTGGCCGAGGTAGAGCAGGGCGCGGCACATGTCAGGCCTTCGGCTTCTGCTCTTCCAGCCGGTCGGTGGCCGGCGGCGGGGTGCGCGACAGAGCGGCGATTTCGTTCCACAGCGCCGGCGTCATGTCGACCTTCAGCGAGTCGAGCGAGGCCTGCAGCTGCTGCAGGCTGCGTGCGCCGATGATCGGCGCGGTGACCGCGGGATGCGCCGCGACCCAGGCGACGGCGACGCTCATCGGGTGCAGGCCCTGCTTCTTGCAGAAGGCGGCGAACTTCGCTGCCACCTCGTGCATCCATTCCTCACCGTAGCGAACGGTGTACATCTTGTTCGTCGTCAACCGGCCGGTTTGTTTTTCCAAATACTTTCCGGACAACAAGCCGCCACCGGCCGGGCTGTAGGGAAAGACCGAAATGCCGTTGGCCGCCGCCATCGGCAGGATCTCGACCTCGGCCTGGCGCTTCACCAGGCTGTACATCGGCTGGATCGCCTGCAGCCGTGTCCAGCCGTTTGCCTCCTGGGCCGCGAGCGCGGTCTGCGTTTCCCAAGCTGAGTGATTGCTGACCGCGGGGTAGAGCACCTGGCCGGAGCGCACCACGTCCTCGAGCGCGCGCATCGTCTCGTCGAGCGGCGTCAGCGGGTCGCGCATGTGGAGGTACAGCAAGTCGATGCGGTCGGTCTGCAGGCGCTTCAGGCTCGCCTCGACCGCGCGCCTGACATGGCGGCGCGAGCTGCCCTTGGCGTTGAGATCGGGACCCATGGCGTTGAAGCACTTGGTGGCGATCACCAGGTCCTCGCGCGCGCCGCGCATCAGCTGGCCGAGGATTTCCTCCGAGCGCCCCTTGCTGTACTGGTCGGCGGTATCGAAGAAATTGACGCCGAGGTCGCGGCAGGCTTTGAATATCTGCGCCGAGGCGGCCTCGTCCGCGTCGCCGCCGAAAGGCATGGTGCCGCAGCAGAGTTGCGACACCTGGACGCCGGTGCGGCCTAGAGCTCGGTAATTCATCGCCTAAGTCTACTTGACCGCAGTCAAGAAGCGCGCCCCGCCGGCCAGCCGATAATAGGCGGGCGATGAAAGGCAAAGGCAAGGACAAGTTCCGCACGACGACCAAGGGCCGGTCGGTCGATCCGAAGGCCCTGGCGGAAGTGCAGGCTCTTCTCGGCAAGGAGCCGCGCCGCCGCGACCTGCTGATCGAGCACCTGCATCGCATCAACGATCGCTACGGCCACCTTTCGGCGGCCCATCTCGCAGCGCTCGCCCAGGAGATGGACCTGGCCATGACCGAGGTCTACGAGGTGGCGACGTTCTACCACCACTTCGACGTGGTGAAGGAGGGCGAGACCCCGCCTCCCGCCCTGACCGTTCGAGTGTGCGATTCGATCGCTTGCGAGCTCGCCGGTTCGGAAACCCTTTTCAAGAATCTTTCGTTGGGCCAGGACGTCCGGGTCGTCCATGCGCCCTGCGTCGGGCGATGCGAAGTCGCGCCCTGCGCGGTGGTGGGACAGAACCCTATTGGCAACGCGACGCTGCAATCCGTGAAGGCCGCGGTGGAGAAGAAGCAAATCACCTGCGCCGAAACGAAATACACCGGGTTCAATGCGTACCGGAAGGCGGGCGGCTACCAATTGATCGCCGATTGCCTTGCGGGCAAGCACACGCGCGAGGGGCTCACCAAGATCATGGAAGACTCGGCGTTGCGCGGCCTCGGCGGTGCCGGCTTTCCGGTCGGCCGCAAGTGGAAGAGCGTCGCCGGCGAGCCCGAGCCGCGCCTGATGGCGGTCAATATCGACGAGGGCGAGCCGGGCACCTTCAAGGATCGCTGGTACCTCGAGCGCGACCCGCACCGCTTTCTTGAAGGCATGCTGGTCGCAGCCTGGTGTGCGGGCGTGAGCGAAATCTATATTTACCTGCGCGACGAATATGCCGGCTGCCGCGCCATTCTTGAAAAAGAGCTGTTGAACTTGAAGGCCAAAGCGAATTTTTCTTTACCTCCCATCCATCTTCGCCGTGGCGCCGGCGCCTATATCTGCGGCGAGGAGTCGGCGATGATCGAATCGATCGAGGGCAAGCGCGGCATGCCGCGGCTGCGCCCGCCCTACGTCGCCCAGGTCGGCCTGTTCGGCCGGCCCACGCTCGAGCACAACATGGAAACGGTCTACTGGGTGCGCGAGATCGTCGAGAAGGGTGCGGCGTGGTTTGCCGGCCAGGGACGGAACGGACGCAAGGGTTTGCGGTCTTTCTCCGTATCGGGCCGTGTGAGAAAGCCGGGCATGCACCTGGCGCCGGCGGGCATCACGGTGAAGGAATTGATCGACGAATATTGCGGCGGGATGCTCGATGGTCACGAGTTCTACGGCTACCTGCCGGGCGGCGCCTCGGGCGGGATCCTTCCCGCGTCGAAGGGAGATATTCCGCTCGACTTCGACACGTTGCAGCCGCACGGTTCCTTCATCGGCTCGGCGGCCGTCGTCGTTTTCTCGAACCAGGACAAGGCCTCGAAAGCGGCGGTAAACCTGATGAAATTCTTCCACGACGAGTCCTGTGGCCAGTGCACGCCCTGCCGGGTCGGCACCGCCAAGGCGGTGATCCTGATGGAAGAAGCGAAGTGGGATCAGCCTTTGCTGAAAGAGCTCTCTCAGGCCATGATGGACGCGTCGATCTGCGGTCTAGGGCAGGCGGCGCCCAATCCCGCGTTGACCGTGATGAAGTATTTCCCGCAAGAGGTGGGCTGAAATGGAACGAGTGACCACCCGGCAGCTGGCGATGATGCCGATCGAGTTCAAGCTCAACGGCCAGACGGTGATCGGCCGGCCGGACGAGAAGATCATCGAGACGGCCAAAAAACACGGCGTTGCCATCCCGCATCTCTGCCATGGCGGCGAGCAGCGCTCGGACGGCAACTGCCGCGCCTGCGTGGTCGAGATCAAGGGCGAGCGGGCGCTCGCGCCCGCGTGCTGCCGCTATCCGACGGCCGGCATGGAAGTCACCACCAATTCGCCGCGCGCCCTGACCTCGCAGAAGATGGTGCTCGAGCTGCTCCTGGCGGACATGCCGGAAGAGCAGTTCACGCTGAAGAACAAGCTGAACAACTGGGCGAAGCGGATGGGCGTTGGAAAACCCCGCTTTGCCGCGCGGGAAAAGGTCAAGGCGGATCTTTCGCACCCCGCCATCGCGGTCAATCTGGACGCCTGCATCCAGTGCACGCGCTGCGTGCGTGCCTGCCGCGAGGTGCAGGTCAACGACGTCATCGGCTACGCCGGACGCGGCTCGGATTCGCGCATCGTGTTCGACCTGGACGACCCGATGGGCGCCTCGACCTGCGTCGCCTGCGGCGAGTGCGTGCAGGCCTGCCCGACCGGCGCGCTGATGCCGGCGCGCAAGGTGGGTTTCGAGACCATCGACAAGACGGTGGATTCGGTGTGCCCGTTCTGCGGCGTCGGCTGCCTGCTCACCTACCACGTGAAGAGCAACGTCATCCAGTTCGTCACCGGCAAGGACGGCCCGTCGAATCACAACCGCCTGTGCGTGAAAGGCCGCTACGGCTTCGACTATGCGGCGCATCCGCAGCGCCTGACCAAGCCTTTAATCAGAAAAGCAAACATTGGGAAATCTGCAGATTTCACCGCTGATCCCGCGAACTGGAAAGAAGTCTTCGAAGAGGTCTCCTGGGAAACGGCACTGCAAAAAGCCGCGGCGGGATTGAAAACGATCCGCGACAAGGACCGCTACGCACTGGCGGGCTTCGGCTCGGCCAAAGGCTCGAACGAAGAGGCCTACCTGTTCCAGAAGCTGGTGCGCACCGGCTTCGGCACCAACAACGTCGACCATTGCACGCGCCTGTGCCACGCCTCTTCGGTCGTCGCGCTGCTCGAGGGCATCGGCTCGGGTGCGGTGTCGAACCAGGTGAACGACGTCGAGAACGCCGAGCTGATCTTTCTCATCGGCGCCAACCCGACCTCCAACCACCCGGTGGCCGCCACCTGGATGAAAAACGCCGCCAAGCGCGGCGCCAAGCTGGTCTACGCCGATCCGCGGCGCGGCGATCTTTCGCGCCACGCCTGGCGCTTCCTGCAATTCAAGCCCGACACCGACGTCGCGCTGCTCAACGCGATGATCTACACCATCATCGAAGAGAATCTAGTCAACGAAACCTTCGTCAAGGACAGAACCTCCGGCTTCGAGGCCCTGAAGGAGAACGCCAAGGGCTTCTCGCCGGAATTGATGGCGCCGATTTGCGGCATCCCGGCGCAAACCATCCGCGAAGTGGCGCGCGCCTACGCCACCGCCAGGAGCTCGATGATCCTGTGGGGCATGGGCATCTCGCAGCACGTGCACGGCACCGACAACGCGCGCTGCCTGATTGCGCTCACGCTGATGACCGGCCAGGTCGGCCGGCCCGGCACCGGGCTGCACCCGCTGCGCGGCCAGAACAACGTGCAGGGCGCCTCCGACTCCGGCCTGATCCCGATGATGTATCCGGACTACCAGCGCGTGGCGACGCCGGAGGCGCAGCAGCGCTTCGAAAAGCTGTGGGGCACGGCGCTCGACCCGAAACCGGGCCTCACCGTGGTCGAGATCGTGAACGCCGCCTACGACGGCAAGATCCGCGGCATGTACATCATGGGCGAGAACCCGGCGATGTCCGATCCGGACGTGGATCACGCGCGCGCCGGCCTGGCGAAGCTCGAGCACCTGGTGGTGCAGGACATCTTCCTCACCGAGACCGCCTACCTCGCCGACGTGGTGCTGCCGGCGACCGCCTGGCCCGAGAAGACCGGCACGGTGACCAACACCGACCGCATGGTGCAGCTCGGCCGCAAGGCGGTGGAGCCGCCGGGCGAGGCGCGCGAGGATTTCTGGATCCTGGTCGAGCTGGGGCGACGCCTGGGGTTGAATTGGAGTTACGAACATCCCAAGCAGGTGTTCGACGAGATGCGCACCTGCATGGATTCGATCAAGGGCATCACCTGGGAGCGTCTGGAGCGCGACTCATCGGTGACCTATCCGTGCGAGAACGAGGGCGACGCGGGCACGCCGGTGGTGTTCACCGAGGTGTTCCCGACGCCGACCGGGCGCGCCAAGTTCGTGCCCGCCGACCTGATTCGCGCCGCCGAGCGGCCCGACGCCGAATACCCGATGGTGCTGATCACCGGCCGGCAGCTCGAGCACTGGCACACCGGCGCCATGACGCGCCGCGCCAGCGTGCTCGACGCCCTCGAGCCCGAAGCGACGGTGTCGATGCACCCGATCGACATGGGCGAGCGGGGCCTCAAGCGCGGCGACGTGGCGACGGTGGCGTCGCGCCGCGGCAAGATCTCGCTGTTCGTGCGGGAAGACGCCGGCACGCCGCGCGGGGCGGTGTTCATTCCGTTCGCCTATTTCGAGGCGGCGGCCAATCTGCTCACCAACCCGGTGCTCGATCCGTTCGGCAAGATCCCGGAGTTCAAGTACTGCGCCGTGAAGGTCAGCAAAGGCGGCGCGCGCCCGGGCGATCCGGGCTACGGCAAGGGCCGCACGCTCGACGACCTGTACGGCTAGCCGGGCTTGACCGTAGTCAAGGCCGCTGAAGGCGGCCCGCCGCCACAATCGCGCCTTCCATCGGAGGGGAAAGACATGCCGTCGGATATCGAAATCGCACAGGCCGCCAAGCTGCAACGCATCAGCAAGGTGGCCCAGGACAGGCTCGGCATCGCCGAGGAGCACCTCGAGCCCTACGGGCACTACAAGGCCAAGATTTCGCTCAAGTATCTCGAAACGCTGAAGGGCCGCAAGAACGGCAAGCTGATTCTGGTCACCGCCATCAGCCCGACGCCCGCGGGCGAGGGCAAGACCACCACCACCGTCGGCCTGGGCGATGCGCTCAACCACATCGGCAAGAAGGCGGCGATCTGCCTGCGCGAGCCCTCGCTCGGGCCGGTATTCGGCGTGAAGGGCGGGGCCGCCGGCGGCGGCTACGCGCAGGTGGTGCCGATGGAGGACATCAACCTGCACTTCACGGGCGATTTCTCCGCCATCGCGCTGGCGAACAACCTGCTGGCGGCGATGCTCGACAACCACATCAGCCACGGCAACGAGCTCGGCATCGACGTGCGGCGCATCCAGTGGCGGCGCGTCGTCGATATGAACGACCGGGCGCTGCGCGAAATCGTGGTCGCGCTCGGCGGCACCGCCAACGGCTACCCGCGGCAGGACGGCTTCGACATCGTGGTCGCCTCCGAAGTGATGGCGATCTTCTGCCTGTCCACCTCGCTCGAAGACCTGAAGAACCGCCTGGGGAACATTGTTGTCGCCTACTCGAGAGAGCAGAAACCGATCAGAGCAAGGGACTTAAAAGCGCATGGAGCGATGACGGTGCTGTTAAAGGACGCACTGGCGCCCAATCTGGTGCAGACGCTGGAGAACAACCCGGCTTTCATCCACGGCGGCCCCTTCGCCAACATCGCGCACGGCTGCAATTCGGTGATCGCCACCCAGAGCGCGCTCAAGCTGATGGATTACGTGGTGACCGAAGCGGGTTTCGGCGCCGATCTCGGCGCCGAGAAATTCCTCGACATCAAGTGCCGCAAGACCGGCCTGCGGCCGAGTGCCGCGGTCATCGTCGCTACGGTGCGGGCCATGAAGTACCACGGCGGCGTCGACGTCAAGGAAGTGAACAAGGAGAACCTGGCGGCGCTGGAAAAGGGCCTCGTCAACCTCGAGCGCCACGTCGAGAACGTGACCAAGGTCTACGGCATCCCCTGCGTGGTGTCGATCAACCGCTTCAACTACGACACGCCGGCGGAACTCGAACTGCTCAATGCGAGGATGAAGAAGCTCGGCGTGCCGGTGGTGCTGGCCACCCATTGGGGCGACGGCGGCAAGGGCGCGGCCGAACTGGCGAAAATCGTGGTCGGCCTGTGCGACCAGCCGTCGAATCCGACCTTCGTCTACGAGGATGCCGACAGCCTGTGGGACAAGATCAACAAGATCGCGAAGAAGGTCTACCGGGCGGGCAACGTCACCGCCGACGCCAAGGTCAAGGCGCAGATCCAGAGGCTGCAGGACGACGGCTACGGCCACTACCCGGTATGCGTGGCGAAGACGCAATCGTCGTTCACCACCAACGCCGCGACGCGCGGTGCGCCCGACGGCCACGTGGTGAACGTGCGCGAAGTGCGCCTTGCCGCCGGCGCCGAGTTCGTGGTGATGATCTGCGGCGACATCATGACCATGCCGGGGCTGCCCAAAGTGCCCTCGGCGGAGAAAATCGACCTGATCGACGGCAAGGTCGTCGGCCTGTTCTAGAATCCCTCGCTCAGGAGGGGCTCCATGGAAGAACTTGCCACCCAGGCCTTCTGGATCGGCCTGGCGAAAATCATCGGCGTCAACGTCGTCCTGTCGGGCGACAACGCGGTCGTGATCGCGCTCGCTGCGCGCTCGCTGCCGACCCGGCAGCGCAAGCAGGCGATCCTGTGGGGCGCCGGCGCCGCGGTGATCCTGCGGATCATCCTCACCATCTTCGCGGTCAAGCTGTTGATGCTGCCCTGGTTGAAGATCGTCGGCGGCCTGCTGTTGTTCTGGATCGGCATCAAACTGCTGGTGCCGGAGGAGGACGACCCTGAAATCAACGCCAGCGAGCACCTGCTCACGGCGATCAAGACCATTCTGATCGCCGATCTGGTGATGAGCCTGGACAACGTGATCGCGGTGGCCGCCGCCGCGGGCGGCAGCCTGACGCTGCTGATCCTCGGCCTGGCGATCTCGATCCCGCTGGTGGTGTTCGGCGCCACGCTGCTGGTGACGCTGATGGACCGCTTTCCGATCATCATCACCGTCGGCGCCGGCCTGATCGGCTGGGTCGCCGGCGAGATGCTGGTGACCGATCCGGCGCTCGCCGGATGGTTGACCTCGGCGGGAATTCGCTTCGTCGAGAGCAAGCCGTATCTGGGGCAGCTGAGCCTGGAGCTGGTCGCCGGAGCGATTGGCGTGGCGGTCGTCGTGGCGTGGGGCCTGTGGTTGGCGAAGCGTCAGAAGGCCGCCGCGCGGCAGGTCGAACCGGGGGGTTGATTGAAGATGGGGTATTCTTGATTGCGATCAAGGTTTGACGCAGCGCGACATACCCAGAATCGCAAGCTAGGGTCGGCACAACTCGAAAAAGCTTTCTTAAGGAGGAGGCGACATGTCATCCGTAATCAACGCCGAGACGGATCTCGCGAAGCAAACTTACGGGCCCATCGTCGGAAACCGCTGGATCCAGCTGGCCGCCGGTGTCACCGCGATGGTCGTCATTTCGAACTTTCAGTACGCGTTCACCTTGTTTACCCCGGGACTGCGACAGCAATTCGCCAGTGCGCCGTATTCCGATATTGCCCTGATCTACACGCTGTTCATCCTCTTCGAGACCTGGCCGGTACCGGTCGCCGGATTCTTCATCGATAAATTCGGCATCCGCAATCTCATGCTGGTTGGCGCCGTGCTCATTTTTCTGGGCTGGGTGCTCGGCGGCATGTTCGCCACTTCGCTGTTCCACTTGTATATCTATTACGGCGTGCTCGCCGGCACCGGCTGCGGCATCATCTACATCGCGACGGTGGCCAATGCGGTCAAGTGGTTCCCCGACAAGCGGGGATTGGCGGCCGGCCTGACCGCCGCAGGATTCGGCGGCGGCTCGGCCCTTACGCTGATCCCGATCAGCGGGAGTATTGCGACCATGGGATGGGCCGGCGCCATGACTGGCTGGGGCATCGGCCAGGGCGTCGTGGCCGTCGTGATGGCCATGATCCTGCATCACCCGCCCAAGGGATGGCTGCCCAAGGATTGGGTGCAGCCGAAGGCGGTCCTGCAAACGCGGAAGGAATTTTCCGCGGTGCAGATGATGTCGTCGAAAGAGTTCTACATCATGTACGCCATGTTCCTCATGGTCTGCACGGGCGGACTGATGACGACCGGCAACATGTCGCAGATTGCCAAGTCCCTCAACGTGTTCGATGCAAAATTCATGGGTATCGCCATCGTCCCGTTCGTCGCCACCCTGGCGGGCGTGACCAATGCGCTGGCCAGAATCATGTGGGGTTCGGTCTCCGACCGATTTGGCCGCGAGTACACGATGGCCTTTGCCTTCGCGCTCGAGGGCGTGCTCATCTTTCTGATGACGCAGATCGCCGGCAACCCGATCGCGTTCATGATCCTGATGCCCTTCGTGTTCCTTGCCTGGGGCGAGATCTATGCGTTGTTCTCGGCGATCACGGGAGATGTGTTCGGCCCGAAAAACGCGTCGGGCAACTACGGCATCATGTATACGGCCAAAGGGCTGGCCTCCATCATGGCCGGGTGGGGCGCTGCCGCGGTGGCGGCAATGTACGCCGGCTCGTTCTCGGTGCCTTACTACATCGCAGCCGTATTCGACCTCGTCGCGGCAGCCCTTGCCCTGTGGGTCCTGAGACCCATCGTGAGGAAGAGAATCGCCGGGGAAACGTAAGTTTCGTTTCCGGGAATCTGAGCGGGGTGGCACGTCCTTCGGGACGTGCACCTGGCGTCTGCAGCCGAGATGAACTCGCTGACGCCAACTGAAATCGCCTATTGCTGCTTGGTGCTGGTGATTTCGTTCGCCATTCGCGGCGGTATCGGTTTCGGTGGGGCAGCACTACCCCTGATCGCCCTGGTGCTGCCGATGAAACTCGTGGTGCCGGTATTTACGGTACTCGGGATATTCTCCTCGTGGTCCGTCGTTTTCAGCGACCGGCGCCATGTCGATTGGCGGGAGTTGCTCCGGCTGCTGCCCTACACCGTAGTGGGCGCGTTGATTGGCCTTTACTTCTACAACGCATTCGATACCCGCACGCTTGCCCATGGCCTGGGTGCACTGGTGCTGGCCTACGGCAGTGCGACCTTGTGGCAATCGCTGCGCCGGCGACCGGCTTGGAAATTTCCGTCGCGATTGACGCTACCGGTGACGGGCACGCTCGCCGGCATCGTTGGAACATTGTTCGGCGCGATGGCGGGCGTGTTCTACGCCATCTATCTCGACCTGCAAAAACTCGACAAGCACCGGTTCCGCGCCACGGTCGCCGCGACTTTGCTGGTACTCGGATTCGTTCGCGGCGCCGGCTATCTTGCGGTTGGCGCGTACGACCGTGAAGCGCTGCTGGCAACCGCGCTATCCCTGCCGTTGATGTTCATTGGCGTGGCGCTCGGCAATCGCATTCACACCAACCTGAGCGAAGTGGCGTTTCGCCGCCTGCTCGGCATCGTTTTGATCTGCAGTGGCGTCCCGCTGATGCTCGGGTAACGGGCGCGATACCCCGGATTAACCCAGTTTCTTCTTGAGCCGGCTCAGCGTCTCTGGCGTGAGGTTGAGGTAGGCGGCGAGTTCCTTCTTCGGGATGCGCCCGGAGAGCTCCGCATGCTTGCGCTGGAAGCGCGACAGCCGCCCCGGCGCGTCGAGCAGGTGCAGGGTGATCGAGTGGGCCATCACCTCCGACATCAGCTTCATCACCTCGTACTCGAAGCGCGACTTCACGTCCGGGTGGCGGTCGATGAATTCCACCCACAGCGGCATCGGCAGCTCGGCGGTGCGCACCTTGGTCACCGCGACGATCGAATAGGGCACCGGCGTGCGCAGCCGCCAGGCGGCGTAAGAGGTGTCCATCTCGGTATCGGCGGCGAAGCGCAGGATCATCTCGCGCCCCTCCGGGTTGGAGACCACGCGCTTGAGCATGCCGTCGAGGATGAAGAACTGCTCCATTTCCTCGTCGCCCTGGCGCACCAGCCGGTCGCCCTTGTGGTAGTCGGCCACCGCGAGCAGGGGTTCGAGTTCCGACCATTGCGCGGCGCTCATGCCCTGCAACGCCTGGTTCTGGCGCAGCTGCAGGCGGATACTATGGCGCTGGGGATGTCCGGCCAGATTCGTCATGGGAACACCGGCATTTTAGTCCCTTGACCTGAATCAAGGCCGCGCCGGGCGGGGCGTTCATACCATAGCGCTCCCCCACAGGAGGCAGCTCATGGGTACCGCTGAACCTCAAGTCGCCACTGCACATTCGCCAGTGACCGACGGCTTCCATCTGGTGATCGATGCGCTCAAGCTCAACGGCATCGACACGATCTTCGGCCTGCCCGGCATCCCGATCACCGACTTCACGCGCATGGCGCAGGCTGCGGGCCTGCGCGTGATTTCATTCCGCCATGAGCAGAACGCCGGCTACGCCGCCTCCATTGCCGGCTTCCTGACGCAGAAGCCGGGCATCTGCCTGACCGTGTCCGCCCCCGGCTTCCTCAACGGCCTGACCGCGCTCGCCAACGCCACCACCAACTGCTTCCCGATGATCCTCGTCAGCGGCTCGAGCGAGCGCGAAATCGTCGATCTGCAGCAGGGCGACTACGAGGAGATGGACCAGCTCGCCATCGCCAAGCCGCTCGCCAAGGCCGCCTTCCGCGTGTTGCACGCCGAGGACATCGGCGTCGGCGTGGCGCGCGCCATCCGTGCCGCCGTTTCCGGCCGGCCGGGCGGCGTCTACCTCGACCTGCCGGCGAAGCTGTTCGCGCAGACCATGGATGCCGAGGCCGGCAAGAAATCCCTCATCAAGGTCGTCGATCCGGCGCCGCGACAGATCCCGGCACCGGACGCCGTCAAGCGCGCCCTGGATCTGCTGCGTTCCGCCAAGAAACCGTTGATCGTCCTCGGCAAGGGCGCGGCTTATGCGCAGGCCGACGCCGCAATCAAATCGTTGATCGAAAAAACCGGCATTCCGTACCTGCCGATGTCGATGGCCAAGGGGCTGCTGCCCGACACGCACGCGCAGTCGGCTTCCGCCGCACGTTCCTACGTGCTGCCCGAGGCCGATGTGGTGATGCTGATCGGCGCGCGCCTCAACTGGCTGCTGTCGCACGGCAAGGGCAAGACCTGGGGCGGCAAGGGACACAAGGACTGGGGCGGCCAGAAGTTCATCCAGATCGACATCTCGCCGCAGGAGGCGGACAGCAATGTGCGCATCGACGCGCCGGTGGTGGGCGATATCGGCTCCTGTGTTTCTGCATTTTTGAATGAGATCAATGCGGGCTGGGCGACGCCGCCGTCGGAGTGGCTGAACGCGATCCGCGAGAAGAAGACGGCCAACGTCGCCAAGCTGGCCGACACGCTGGCGAAGAATCCGTCGCCGATGAATTTCCACAGCGCGCTGAACGTGGTGCGCGACATCGTCAGAGCGAACCCCGACGCCATGCTGGTCAACGAGGGCGCCAACGCGCTCGACTTCACCCGCAGCATCGTCGACATGTACAAGCCGCGCAAGCGCATCGACGTCGGCACCTGGGGCGTGATGGGCATCGGCATGGGCTTCGCCGTCGCCGCCGCCGTGGTGACCAAGCAGCAGGTGATCGCCGTCGAGGGCGACAGCGCCTTCGGCTTCTCCGGCATGGAAGTCGAGACCATCTGCCGCTACCGCCTGCCGGTCTGCGTGGTGGTCTTCAACAACAACGGCGTCTACCGCGGCACCGACGTCAATCCGACCGGCGGCGCCGATGCGGCGCCCACCGTGTTCGTCAAGGGGGCGCGCTACGACAAGCTGATCGAGGCCTTCGGCGGCGTGGGGGTGAACGCCACGACGCCGGCCGAGCTGAGGCAGGCGATGGAAGGCGCCATCCGCTCGAAGCAGCCCACGCTCATCAATGCCGTGATCGATGAGACCGCCGGCACCGAGAGCGGTCGCATCACGAGCCTGAATCCCAGCGCAAAGAAAAAATAAACATGGAAGCTCTAAAAGGCGTACGCATCCTGGACATGACGCATGTGCAGGCGGGGCCGACCTGCTCGCAGATCCTCGCGTGGATGGGCGCGGACGTGATCAAGTTCGAAAACCCGCAGGGCGACGCGACGCGCGGCCAGCTGCGCGACGTGCCGAAGGCCGACAGCCTGTACTTCACCATGCTCAACTGCAATAAGCGCTCGATCACGGTCAACATGAAGACCGACGAGGGCAAGCAGGTGTTCGTCGACCTGCTGAAGAAGTGCCACATCATCATGGAGAACTTCGGCCCCGGCGTGCTCGACCGCTTCAGGGCTTCGGCTCGAGCGGCCCGTACGCCGATTTCAAGGCCTACGAAAACGTGGCGCAGGCGATGGGCGGCGCCATGAGCACCACTGGTGTGCCCGACGGCGCGCCGTTCGTCACCGGCGCTCAGATCGGCGACAGCGGCACCGGCCTGCACCTCGCCATCGGCTTGCTGGCCGCGCTGCGCCAGGCGGACCGCACCGGCCAGGGCCAGTACGTCGAAGTGGCGATGATGGACGGCGTGATGAACCTGTGCCGCGTCAAGTTCCGCGACCATCAGCGCCTGACGCGCGGCGATCTGCCCGAGTATTCGGTGCCGACCTACCAGAACATGGGCGACGTGCCGCGCGCCGGCAACGATTCCGGCGGCGGCCAGCTCGGCAACGCGGTGCACTGCAAGCCCCACGGCGCCAATGACTGGCTCTACGTCGTGGTGCAGGAGGCGGTATGGGAGGATCTCGCCAACCGCATCGGCGCCGAGGTCGGCGTGCCCGACCTGGCGAAAGACCCGCGCGTCGCCAGCATCAACGAGCGGCGCAAGAATCAGAAACTGGTGTGGACTCTGCTCAACAAGTTCGCCGAGAAGTACAGCAAGCGCGAATTGATGGCGATCCTCAACCCGCTCGACGTGCCCTGCGGCCCGATCATGAGCACCGAGGATCTCGCCACCGACGAGCACGTGCGCGGTCGCGACATGTGGATCGAGCTCGACCACCCGCAGCGCGGCAAGTGGTGGAACGTCGGCATGCCGATCAAGCTTTCCGCATCGCCGGCGCGGATCGAGCGCTCGCCGCTGTTAGGGGAGCACACCGACCAGATCCTCCAGGAAGTTCTGGGTTACGAAAAAGAAAAAATAACCAAGCTGAGAAGCGCGGGGGCGTTCTCCGTCCCGCCGAAGAAAGCCGCCGGATGAAAATCGCCATCGTCGGACAGCAGGACTTCGGCAAGGCGGTGCTGGAGGCCTTCCTCGCGCGCGGCGATCAGGTGGCCGCGGTATTCTGCGCGCCGGAGAAGGAAGGCGCGCGGCCCGACGCCTTGCGCGTCGCGGCGCAGGCCAAGGGCCTCAAGCTGCACCAGTTCAAGTCACTCAAGGCGCCGGAGGCGGCGCAGGCGATGAAGGAGGCGGGCGCCGACCTCGGCATCATGGCCTTTGTGCTGCAGTTCGCGCCGCAGGAGTTCGTCAACATTCCGAAGCGCGGCACCATCCAGTACCACCCCTCGCTGCTGCCGAAGTACCGCGGCCCGTCATCGATCAACTGGCCGATCTCGCGCGGCGACCAGGAGACCGGCCTGACCATCTTCCGGCCCACCGACGGCCTCGACGAGGGGGCGGTGATCCTGCAGAAGCGCACGCCGATCGGCGAGAACGATACGCTGGGGACGGTGTATTTCGATCGCCTGTTTCCCATGGGGGTACAGGCCATGCTGGAAGCCGCGGACCTGGTTTTTGCAAACAAACACAAAGAAGTGGTGCAGGACGAGTCGCAAGCCTCCTACGAGGGCTGGTTCCGCGAGGCCGAGGCGAAGATCCATTGGGCGAACCATGTCGACACCATCCACGACCTGATCCGCGGCGCCGACCCGGCCCCCGGTGCGTGGACCACGCTGAACGGGGTCAAGCTGCAGCTGTTCGATTCGCGCAAAGAGCCGGTGCGCACCTTCGGCGCGGTGAAGGGTAAGCTCGGCGAACTGGTGGCCGTGACCGACGGCCGGCTGGTCGTCACCGCCCAGGGCGGCCGCATCCACGCCGGCAAGGCCAAACTGGGCGACGGCAAGAAACTCGGCGCCACCGAGCTGGTGGCGAGCGGGGTGCTGCGGGAGGGGGCAGTTTTCGGCAGCTAGAACAACGAGTTGACGCCGCTTGCACCGGGCTGCAACAATGCATGGCTGTCAGTCGGTCTCTAAAGGGGAGGTTATCGTCGCCGCCGCCACGCAACCGCGTAGCGTAGAATTTTTTTTCGGCCCGCGGGGGCCGAATTTCATCTACGGGCGCGCGGGACGCGACAAGGGGCGCAGCATGGATTCCGGATTCGATCTCTGGCTGCAACTCGGCCTGTCGGCGGCGCTGCTTCTGGCGGCGGCGGTGGCAGTTGCCGCGAAGCGCCGCTGGTCGAATGAAAACGTCCGCTTGCGTGAAACCGTGGAGGCCGCCGCATCGGTCCGCCTGATGGCGCTCGCGCTGCTGGGCCAGGGCAAGCTCGACGCCGCGTGGCAGAAATTCCAGGAAGCGCCCTCGCCCGACGCCCTGCTCGACGATTTTCTCGCGCTGGCCGGCGCGTTCGAGAAAGCCGGTCAGGCGAAGAAGGCGATGGCGGTGCTGCGCGTGGTGCAGGAGCGCAAGCCCGGCTACAAGGACGTCGACAGCCGCATGACGCGGGCGCGCCAACGTGCGGTGCTCGCCCGCGCGGCCGAAGCGAAGCCGTTGACGCCGGAGCGGCCGAAGTTCGGCGCCTTCGAGGCGGAGAAGGAAATCGGCCGCGGCGCGGTCGGCACGGTCTATCTCGGCCGCGATCCGGTCATCGGCCGCGAGGTGGCGATCAAGACCCTGCCGCTCGACCAGGAATTCGCCTCCGTGGAAGCGAGGGCGCACCTGTTCGACGAGGTGCGCGCTGCGGGCGCCCTGTCGCACCCGAATATCATCACGCTGTACGACGCCGGCGAGGCGCAAGGCGTCGCCTACATCGCGATGGAGCTGCTCCAGGGCGGCACGCTTGCGGCGCACGTCGCGCCGGGCAAGCTGCTGCCGGCGGAAGAAGCGGTGGAAATCGTCGCGCGCGCGGCGGAGGCGCTGGGCCACGCGCACCGCGAGGGCGTGGTGCATCGCGATGTGCGTCCGGGGAACATCATGGTGCAGTCGGAGACCGGCCTGGTGAAGGTCACCGACTTCGGCATCGCGCACCTCACGTCGACGGCGAAGAGCCGCGCCGGCGACGCGCCGGCGCTGTCGCCCTACCTGTCGCCGGAGCAGCGCTCGGGCGAGACGGTGGACGGGCGCTCCGACCTTTACTCGCTCGGCGTCACGCTGAGCCAGGTGCTCACCGGCAAGCTGCCCACTGACATGGCCGATCTCCGGGCCGAGGTGCCGGCGGGGCTCGGCGCCGTGGTGGCGCGCGCGGTGGCCGCGGACCCGGCCGAGCGCTTCCAGACCGGCGAGGAATTCAGCGGCGCGCTGCGCGGCGCGCTGCAGGCAGGCGCAGTACCGGCCGGCGCCGTCGACATCCAGCTCTAAAGCGTACGCATGGACCTGACCCAGACCCTCGAGATCGCCACCTGCACCGACCCGGGCATGGTGCGCTCGCACAACGAGGACTCGATCGCCGCCGATCCCGGCAACGGCCTGGTGGTGCTGGCCGACGGCATGGGCGGCTACAACGCCGGCGAGGTGGCGAGCGGCATGGCGACCACCGTGATCATCACCGAGGTCCGGCAGCTGCTCACCAAGGCGCAGCCCTACGACGTCGACCAGAAGACCAACGAAGAGATCGCGTCGCGCCTGGTGCGCGAGCAGGTGCTGAAGGCGAATTCATCGATTTACCAGGCCGCACAGAGCCAGCCGCAGTACGCCGGCATGGGCACGACGCTGGTGGTGTGCCTGTTCTACGACAACCGCATGCTGGCGGCGCACCTCGGCGACTCGCGGCTCTACATGCTGCGCGACGGCAAGTTCAAGCAGGTGACGCGCGATCACTCGCTGCTGCAGGAGCAGATCGACTCCGGCATCATCACCGCCGAGCAGGCGAAAAAAGCCGCGCACAAGAACCTGGTGACCAAGGCACTCGGCATCGACCCGGTGGTCGAGCCTGAAATCCACGAGTACAAGACCAAGCCGGGCGACATCTATCTGCTGTGCTCGGACGGACTGTGCGACATGGTGGAAGACGAAGACATCGGCATGACGCTGCAGGCGCTCGGTGGCAACTTGAAGCTGGCCGCCCAGCAACTGGTGCAGATGGCCAATGACAACGGCGGGCGGGACAACGTTTCGGTTATACTCGTGCGCGTCCTACGGGAGTACCCGGGCACCAAAGGCGTGATGGGCAAGGTGTTCGGCTGGCTAAAATGATCTCCCCCAGGGTTGGGCTATGGCAAAACTGATCCTCAGCATGGATGGGCTGGTGCTCAAGGAGATCCCCTTGACCAAGGAGCGCACCACGCTCGGCCGCAAGCCGCACAACGACATCCAGATCGACAATCTCGCCGTCAGCGGCGAGCACGCCGTGATCGTCACCATCCTGAACGACTCGTTCCTCGAGGATCTCGGCAGCACCAACGGCACCATCGTCAACGGCAATCCGATCAAGAAGCACTTCCTGCAGAACAACGACGTCATCGAGCTGGGGAAGTACAAGTTGAAATTCGTCGGCGAAGCGGCGCCTGCCGCGGCCGGCGACAAGGCGGACTTCGAAAAAACCATGGTGCTGCGCCCTTCCGCGATGAAGGCTGCCGCGCAGGCCGCCGCCGCCGGCGGTGGTGGCGCCCAGGCGGCCGTCGCGCAGCGCCAGGCCGCGGTCCAGGCGGCGGCCGCAACCGCCGCCGCCTCCGGCACCCAGGACAGGGATGCCGTCAAGGCAGCACCGGCGCCCGCGCCCGCGCCGGCAGCGACGCATGCAGCCGCGCCCGCTGCCGCTCCCGCAGCGAGAGCCGGCGGGCCGCCGCTCGGCGCCATCCAGCTGCTCTCCGGCGGCAATGCCGGCAAGGAGCTCGAGCTGTCCAAGCCCCTCACCACGCTCGGCAAGCCGGGGGTGCAGGTGGCAGTTCTCACGCGCCGTCCGCAGGGCTACTTCATCACGCACGTCGAAGGCGCGAATCGCCCGACCGTCAACGGCCAGCAGATCGGTGCGGCGCCGCATTCGCTCAAGGATCACGACGTGATCGAGCTGGCAGGTATCAAGATGGAATTCTTCCTCAAGGCCTGAGGCGGTAGTACTTCCTAGGGTGCTGTGCCCCCGCTGAAGTAACATCTGGCAGGGGGGACTTGCTGTGCGTCTGCGCGTCCTGGGATGTTCGGGAGGAATCGGTGGCCGGCACCTGCGCACCACTTCGTTCCTGGTAGATAGCGACGTGCTGATCGATGCCGGCACCGGCGTGGGCGACCTGACGCTTGCCGAGCTGTCGCAGATCGACCACATCTTCCTCACGCACTCGCACCTCGACCACATCACTTCGATCCCGTTCATGGTCGACACCGTCGGCGGCATGCGCAACAAGCCGCTCACCGTCTATGCGACGCGGGCCACCATTGAAATCCTGCGCAATCACCTGTTCAACTGGTCGATCTGGCCCGATTTCTCGGAGATTCCTTCTGCCGAGGCGCCGTTCCTGCGCTACAAGGAGATCGAGCTCGGGCAGGCGGTGGTGCTCGGCGCCCGCCGCTTCATGGCGCTGCCGGCGCTGCACACGGTGCCGGCGGTCGGCTACCACCTCGACAGTGGGGCGGCGAGCCTGGTGTTCACCGGCGACACCGGGCCGAACGACGAGCTGTGGCGGCGGGTGAACCGTATCACCAACCTGAAATACCTGATCGTCGAGACGGCGTTTTCCAACAAGGAGCGGCAGCTCGCCGACATGGCGCGCCATCTGTGCCCGGCGACGCTGGCCGAGGAGCTGGCGAAGCTCGAGCGGACCGCCGAGATCTACATCACCCACCTCAAGCCGGGCGAGATCGAGCCGACCATGCTGGAAATCGAGGAATGCGCCGGCAAATACCAGCCGCGCCTGCTGCAGAACAACCTGGTACTGGAGTTCTAGGTGCGCGCCACGCCGGCCCAGCTGGCGGCGCTCGCGCCGCTCGCCGGCCTCTCGACCGACCGCCTGGCCGAGCTGGCGGAGGTGGCGCGGCTCGAGCGCGTGCACCGCGGCGCCGACCCGCTGCACATCTGCGGCGTCTCGCAATCGGCGTTCCTGCTCGCCGGCGAGCTGCTGCTCGTCTACCGCGGCGGTGGCACGCTGGTGGTCGTAGGTGGCTCGCCCGAGGCCGGCCACCCGTTGCGCCGCGGCCGGCGCGTCGAGCGCGCCAAGGCGATCACCGACGTCGACCTGCTGCTGGTGGAGGACGACCTGCTGGAATTGATCGCCACTTGGGACCAGGTGGCCGCCGCGGGCGACCAGGATTCGCCGATGGCGCAGGCGATGCGCAGCGACGCGCGCCTGCTCTCGGGCGCCTTTTCGCTGCGCAACCTGCGCAGCGGCGCCTTCGCGCAGCTGCCGGCGGCGCACATCGACACCCTGCTCGCGCGCTTCGAGCGCACCGAAGTGCCGCGCGGCACGGCGGTGATCCGCGAAGGCGAGGAGGGCGACTGCTACTACGTCATCGAATCGGGACGCTTTCAGGTGGAGCGCATGGTGGGCGGTGCCAAGGTTTCCCTGGCGGAGCTGACCGGCGGCGAGGCCTTCGGTGAAGAAGCGCTGGTGTCCGACGCGCGACGCAATGCCACGGTGACCGCCCTGAGCAATGGCCGCCTGCTGCGGCTCAGCCGCCGCGACTTCGACGAGTTGCTGCGCCAGCCGTTGCTGCGTGCGTTGTCATTAGCCGAGGCGACCGAAAAAGTGCGCCGCGGCGCGATCTGGCTCGACGTGCGCTACCCGTCCGAATACCAGCAGGACAAGCTGCCGGGAGCGATAAACGTGCCGCTCGCCGAGGTGCGCAATATGTACGCGATGCTCGACCGCGGCCGCGAATACGTCGCCTACTGCCAGAGTGGCCGGCGCAGCGCCGCCGCGGCTTTTCTCTTCGCCCAGCGCGGCTTCGGCGTCTGGGTGCTTGCCGGGGGTCTTAAAGCAGGCATTCCCGCAGGCTGAATGAGAGATTTGTCGTTGTAAATCATGTACCCTATCGCTACGATTGAATGTCCGGCTGGAAGGCGGCGGGTCCCCCGGCCGGCAATGACGGGGAGGTAGGCAATGAGCGCAGTCCTGAGTCCTCAGGCGCCGACGCAGACGGACGTCAGCGCGCGGCTGGCGTTCCAGAAGCAGCTCCAGGGCGTCACCAACAAGATTCACGCCACCAACAATATCGACGAGATCATGCTCGAGGTGAGCGCCGACGTCTGCGCGCTGTTCAACGCCGACCGCCTCACCATCTACTCGATCAGCGAGGACAAGCAGGCCATCGTCTCGAAGGTCAAGACCGGCCTCAACTCGTTCAAGGACCTCAAGCTGCCGATCGCCGAGCATTCGATCGCCGGTTATGTGGCGCTGTCGAAGAAGACCGCCAACATCAAGGACGTCTACGACGAGAACGAGCTGCGCGCCCTCAACCCCAATCTGCGCTTCCTGCAGGAGGTCGACAAGCGTACCGGCTACCGCACCAAGCAGATGCTGGTGGCGCCGATCGTCGAGCAGGGAACCGCCGACCTGATCGGCGTGATCCAGATCATCAACAACAAGGCGGGCGTGCCGTTCGGCACGCTCACCGAGGAAGGCGTCGGCGAGCTGTCGCAGACGCTCGCAATCGCGTTCCGCCAGCGCCAGAAGCCGCAGCTGGTCAAGACCAAGTACGACTACCTGATCGCCGACGCAGTGCTGTCGGCCGGCGAGTTCGAGCTCGCCTCGCGCCAGGCGCGCAAGAAAGCGATCGACATCGAGCAGGTGCTGACCGACGAGTTCCAGGTCAAGATCCCGGCCATCGGCGCCGCGCTGTCGAAATTCTTCGGCGTGCCTTACGAGTCGTTCAAGTCCGACCGCATCAAGCCGGCCGATCTGCTGAAGAATCTGAAGCGCGAATACGTCGAGTCTAACCAGTGGGTGCCGATCGACGACACCAAGGAAGGCCTGGTGGTGATCTGCCTGGATCCCGAGCGGATCCGCTCCTCGCGCATCGCCTCCAACGTGTTTCCCAAGGCGCGCCTGCTCTACAAGGTCACCACGCAGAAGGACTTCAAGGACACCTTGAATCACTTCTACGGCGCCGAGGCGATGCCGACCGACACCACCAGCGTCGACGACCTGCTGTCGGGCATGGACGGCGGCGACGAAACCACCGAAGGGGCCATGGAGGGGGCGAACGACGAAGTGTCCGCCGCGGCCGACAACGAGCTGGTGAAGCTCGTCAACAAGGTCATCGTCGACGCCTACAACCAGGGCGCCTCGGACATTCACATCGAGCCCTATCCCGGCAAAGCGAAGACCGAAATCCGCTTTCGCAAGGATGGCTCGCTCGGGCCGTACATCGAGATTCCCGCGAGCTACCGCGCCGCGCTGGCCGCGCGCCTCAAGATCATGTGCGACCTGGATATCTCAGAGAAGAGACGGCCGCAGGACGGCAAGATCAAGTTCAAGAAATTCGGGCCGCTCGACATCGAGTTGCGCGTCGCCACCATTCCTACGCAGGGCGGGGTCGAGGACATCGTGATGCGGATTCTCGCCGCCGGCGAACCGATTCCGCTCGAGAAGATGGGCTTCACCAGTCGCAACCTCGCCGAGCTGCAGTCCACGGTCAGCAAGCCCTATGGCCTGTTCTTCGTCTGCGGCCCGACCGGCTCGGGCAAGACCACCACGCTGCACTCGGTGATGAAGTATCTGAACACGCCGGACACCAAAATCTGGACTGCCGAGGACCCGGTCGAGATCACGCAGAAAGGCCTGCGCCAGGTGCAGGTCAACAAAAAGGCGGGACTCGACTTCGCCGTGGTCATGAAGGCATTTTTGCGCGCCGACCCAGACATCATCATGGTGGGCGAGATGCGCGACAAGGAGACCACCAGCACCGGCATCGAGGCCTCGCTCACGGGCCACCTGGTGTTCGCCACGCTGCACACCAACTCGGCGCCGGAATCGATCACCCGCCTGCTCGACATGGGCATGGACCCGTTCAACTTCTCCGACGCGCTGCTCGGCATCCTGGCGCAGCGCCTTGCCAAGCGCATGTGCAGTTGCAAGCAACCCTACACACCAGAGTCGGCCGAACTGACCTCGTTTCTGCGCGAGTACTGCGAGGAGCTGATGAGCACGGCGCGCTTCAAGGCCGATCCCAAGGGTTCGATGGAAGCGGTCTACAAGGACTGGGTCAAGAGCTATGGCAACGACAAGGGCCAGCTCACCTTCTACAAGACGGTCGGCTGCGACAAATGCGGCGGCAGCGGCTTCAAGGGACGCTGCGGGCTGCACGAGTTGCTGATCGCCACCGACAAGCTGAAGAAGCTGATCCAGGAGCATGCGCGCGTCTCCGACATGCTGGCGCAGTGCCTGGAAGACAACATGCGCACTCTCAAGCAGGACGGCATGGAGAAGTGCCTGATGGGCGTCACCCACATGAAGGAAGTGCGCGCGGTCTGCATCAAGTAGATCTCGGCAACCCGACATGAGCGGCTTGGCCGACACCACCCAGGACCTGCAATTCGCGGCTGGCGCGGCGCCGAATGCGGCCGAGGACCTCGGCCAGCGCCTCGAGCAGTTGAACGCCATCGGCGCGTCGCTCTCGGCCGAGCGCGACATCGACCGCCTGCTCGAGGCGATCCTCACCGCCGCCAAGACCATCACGCGCGCCGACGGCGGCACGCTGTACCGCGTGACCGAGGAGGGTACGCTGCGCTTCGAGATCGTGCGCACCAGCTCACTCAAGTTCTACCTCGGCGGCACCACCGGCACCCCGGTGCCGTTCTATCCGATCCAGCTCTACAAGGACGGCAAGCCGAACCACAACATGGTGGCGGCCTACGCGGCGATCACCGGCAAGACCGTCAACATCGCCGACGCCTACACCGCCGAAGGCTTCGATTTTTCCGGCACGCGCGCCTTCGACACCAAGACCGGCTACCGCTCGAAATCCTTCCTCACCGTGCCGATGCGCAATCACGATCACGCCACCATCGGCGTGCTGCAGCTGATCAACGCCCAGGACCCGCGCAGCGGCGAGATCGTGGCGTTCTCGGCCTCGGACCAGCGCCTCGCAGAATCGCTCGCCTCGCAGGCGGCGATCGCGCTCACCAACCGCATGCTGATCATTCAGCTCGAGCAGCTGTTCGAGTCGTTCATCAACCTGATCAACAGCGCAATCGACGAGAAGTCCCCGTACACCGGCGGCCACTGCCAGCGTGTGCCGGTGCTCACCATGCTGCTCGCCGAGGCGGTCAACGAGACCAAGGCCGGCCCGCTGCAGGATTTCAACATGAGCGAGAAGGACCGCTACGAGCTCAAGATCGCCGGCCTGCTGCACGACTGCGGCAAGGTCACCACGCCGGTGCACGTGGTCGACAAGGCCACCAAGCTCGAATCCATCTATGACCGCATCAACCTCATCGACACGCGCTTCGAAGTGCTGAAGCGCGACCTCGAACTGGAATCGCTGAAGAAGAAACTGGATGCGAAGCAGCTGCGCGACCGCCTGCGCCTGCTCGAAGACGACCGCCGCTTCCTGCACGCCTGCAACATCGGCGGCGAGCGCATGAACGACGAGGACATGGAGCGCGTGCGGCGCATCGGCCAGTACCGCTGGCGCGACACCTCGGGTCACGAGGCCAATTTTCTCACCGACGACGAGGTGAAGAATCTGACCATCCGCGCCGGCACGCTGACCGGCGAGGAGCGCCAGATCATCAACCACCACATCGTTGCCACCATCAAGATGCTGGAGGCCCTGCCCTGGCCCAAGCACCTCACCAAGGTGCCCGAGTACGCCGGCGGCCACCACGAGCGCATGGACGGCAAGGGCTATCCGAAGGGGCTGACGCGCGAACAGATGTCGGTGCAGGCGCGCTGCATGGGGATCGCCGACATCTTCGAGGCGCTGACCGCCAAGGATCGGCCCTACAAGAAGGGCAAGACGCTCTCGGAATCGCTCGAGATCCTCGGCCGCATGAAGCTCAACCAGCATGTCGACCCGGACCTGTTCGACATCTTCGTGCGCCGCAAGGTGTACCGGCGCTACGCCGAGTTGTTTCTCGACCCCGAGCAGATCGACGAGGTCGACGAGTCCAAGATCCCCGGCTACCAGCCCTAGCGCCTAGCGGCGCGCCACGCCCGCCAGGAAATCTTCCAGCGCGCGCACCGGCGCGAGATCGCCGAACAGCCGGTGGCTTCCTTCGTGCATCGCCTGCTCGATGTGCTCGCTATAGGTGCCATCGCGCGCCAGGCGCACGGCGAGCGCGATGTAGTCCTCTTCGCTGGCGGCGACCAGCTCCGGCAGGCCGAGACGCTTGAGCGGCCCGCTCGCCAGGCGCCCGCGCAGGAAGCGCCCCTCGCGCGTCACGACCGGCAGGCCGCGCTGGATGGCCTGCACGGCGGTGTTGAAGCCCGAGAAGCCGATGGTGTCGAGGAACACATCGGCGCGCGAGAGCCAGCCCTGGAAAGCGGCGCTCGATTGCCAGGGCAGGAAAGTGACGTGGGTTGCGAAGTCGAGCCGGCGCGCGGCGAAGGTCTGCTCCAGCCGCGCCCGCAGGCGCTGCCAGGGGCCCTCGGCGCCATAGGCGAAGAAGACAAAGCGGCAGGGCCCGAGCCGCGTGGCGATCTCCGGGAAAATCCAGTCGAACTGCGGCGCGTACTTGAACGGCACGCCCGGGCAGAGCAGCAAGGGCAGGGCGGTGTCGATACCCCAGCGCTCGAGCGCCGGTGCCTCGGCCACCGCGGTGCGCGGCTCGATGTGGCAGCCGAGGCGCGGCAGCGCGACCAGCTTCTCCGAATAGTGCGCCTGCGCCTGCGGCGGCTCCATGTCCTCGGACGAGAGGAAATAGTCGATGGTTGGCACGCCGCTGGTCTCCGGGTGGCCCCAGGCCACGGCCTGTATCGGAGCGAGGCGCAGGCTGGCGAGCTTCTGCGTCACGCTGTCCATGCCGATTTCCGGGTAGATCAGCACGTCGAGCTCCTGGCGCTCGATCGCCTCCACCCATTGCCGCGGGTCGCGCGCGCCTTGCTCGAAATGCGCAGCGCGCGAGCGGGCATAGGCGGTCTCGCCGTCCTGCGCCGCTCCCAGGGCGAACGCGTACAGCGAAAAGCGCTCGCGATCGAGATGCTGAAACCAGCCTTTGACGATGGCATTCCACACCGAATGGTTGCGAAAGTGACCCGAGACGATGCCGATGCGCAGCGCGCCCGTTCTGATTCGCGCCGGCCGCGCCGCCGGGGGCTGCCGCTCGCGCCACTGCTGCATCAGGCCGCTGCACAGCCGGCCGTAGCGCTCCAGCAGCTCGCGGTTCGATTCCTCCTGGTAGGCGAGATTGAACGGTTGCACCACGCCGACCGTGGCCGAGGGATCCTCGACTAGGTGCTCGGCGAACCACTGCTCGAGTGAAGCGAGCGCCGCGGAAAAGTCCTGCCGCGCGCGCTGCGGATCCTCGCCCAGGGAGTAGACGCGCGGCAGCGCGCACATGGCGAGCGACCAGCGCGCTTCCGCGTAGCCGGGCCGCAGCTCGAGCGCGCGCCGGAACGCCGCCGCCGCTTCCTCTAGGCGGTCTTCCTCGCGCAGCAGGTGACCGAGACCGTAGAGTCCTTCCGCAAACTCGGGCCGCAGCGCCACGGCCTGCTTGAAGTACGCGAGGGCGTCCGCGCGGCGCCCCAACTGGCGGCACACAACGCCCAGGTTGTAGCAGGCTGGGGCGTGTCCCGCATCGAGCGCCAGCACTTCGCGGTACTGCGTTATCGCCTCCTCGAGCCGGCCCTGGAGCTGGCGCACGTGTCCGAGGTTGAAGCGCGCGGCGACATTGGCGGGATGGATCTCGAGAGAACGCTCGATCAGCTCACCGGCGCGCGCGGCGTCGCCCTGCTGCAGAGCCAGCATGCCGAGGAAATGCAGCGCGTCAACGTGCTGCGGCTCGTTCTCGAGCAGGCGCTGGTAGATCGCCTCGGCCTGCGCCAGGCGTCCCGCTTCGTGGTGCGCGATGGCGTCGGCGATCGTCGGCGCGGCCGCGCGGCTTTTCCACCGGAAGAAGCGCCCGAGCATGGCAGGATCGCGCCGATTCTACTGGCATAATCGCGCATCCCATGGCGATCGGCTGGTTCAGAACCAAGGAAGTGGAGGAGTTCGCGGATTCGCTCGTCGCCGAGCTGGTGGAGCGCGTCCCGCCTTCGGGCAGCGTCACCGGGCGCAAGGCCTTCGACAAGCTGCGCCGCACCTTCGGCGCCACCTTCGAGCGCATCGACGCTTTTGCCCGCTCGCAGCCGCTCAATCTCTACAAGAAGGCGCATTTTGCCAACCACATGCGCTGGGCGCTGAAGGAAGCGGGCTACCCGCCGGACTTCGTCAAGACCATGACGCAGGAGCTGGTGGCGCACGTGACTCTCGAGTCGCGCCGGAAGAAGAACGCCTAGATGCCTCTGGATCGGCTGCGCCGGCAGGCCTTCCTGCCCGCGATTCTTGTGTTGTTCGCGGCCTCCGGTTTTTCGGGGCTGATCTACGAGTCGATCTGGAGCCACTACCTCAAGCTGTTCCTCGGTCACGCCGCCTATGCGCAGACCCTGGTCATCGCGATCTTCATGGGCGGCATGGCGATCGGCGCCTGGCTCGCGAGCCGGCTGTCGCCGCGCTGGCGCGACCTGCTGCTCGCCTACGCGGTGGTCGAGGCATTGATCGGGCTTGCCTCGCTCGGTTTTCACCGCGCATTCTTCGAGGTCACCGCGCTCGCCTTCGACGAGGTGATTCCCGGGCTCGGCTCGCCGCTGGCGGCGCAAGTCGTCAAGTGGACGCTGGCCTCGCTCCTGATCCTGCCGCAATCGGTGCTGCTCGGCATGACCTTCCCGCTGATGACCGGGGGCGTGCTGCGCCTGCGTCCCGAGCGCGCGGGCTACGCGGTGGCAATGCTCTATTTCACCAACAGCCTCGGCGCCGCCGCGGGCGTTCTGGCGAGCGGTTTCTATTTCATCGGCGAGGGCGGCTTGCCGGGGACGATCGTCGCTGCCAGTATCGTCAATCTCGCGGTGGCCGCGCTGGTGCTGACGGCGCCCGCCGCGCCCGCCGCGGCGGGTGGCGCGCTGGTACCGGGTGCGCGCCTGCTGCTCGCGGTCGCCGGTCTCACCGGCTTTTCCTCGTTCCTCTACGAAATCGGCTGGATCCGCATGCTGGCGCTGGTGCTCGGCAGCTCGACCCATGCCTTCGAACTGATGCTGTCGGCGTTCATTCTCGGCATCGCATTCGGCGGACTGTGGGTGCGGCGCCGCATCGACAGCGCGCGCGAGCCGATACGATTGCTCGGCGGCGTGCAGGTGGTCATGGGAATCGCCGCGGTCGCCACGCTTCCCGTCTACAGCTCGAGCTTCGTCGTCATGGAAGCGGCGATGCAGGCGCTGACGCCGACCGCGGCCGGCTATGCCGCGTTCAACTTCTTCAGCCACGGCATCGCGCTCGCCGTGATGTTTCCGGCCGCGTTCTGCGCTGGCATGACGCTGCCGCTGATCACCGCAGCGCTGCTGCGGCGCGGCGCGGGAGAGAGCGCCATCGGCCAGGTCTATGCCGCCAATACCGCGGGCGCCATCGCCGGTGTCGTGACCGCGGTGCATTTCGGCTTTCCCCTGCTCGGGCTCAAGGGGATGATCGTCGCCGGCGCGGCCATCGATGTGGCATTGGGCGTGGCACTTTTTGCCGCCGCTGGCGGGCGCGCACCGCGGGCCTGGGCGGCGGGTGTGGGTGTGGTCGCGGCCAGCGTGTTGCTGGCGGTGGCGCTCGGCGTGCAGCTCGACGCGCTGCGGATGTCTTCCGGCGTCTACCGCATCGGCAAGCTGCCACAGCCGAGCGAGCAAAGCGTCGAGCTGCAACTGGACGGCAAGACCGCCACCGTCGCGGTGGCGCGCAACGACAATGCCCTGGCGCTGCTCACCAACGGCAAGTCCGACGGCGCGGTGAACATGGGAGAGGGCGGCCCGTCCGACGACGAAGTAATGATGACGCTGCTTGGCGCACTGCCCCAGCTGCTCGCCCCGCAGGCGCGACGCGTGGCCAACATCGGCTTCGGCACCGGCATGACTACGCACGTGCTGCTCGCTTCGGAGCGCATCGAGTCGGTGGACACGATCGAGATCGAGCCGGCGATGGTGCGCGCGGCGGCACGGTTCCGGCCGTTCAACGCGCGTGCCCTGGACGATGGGCGCAGCCATCTCCATTTCGAGGACGCGAAAACCTTCTTCTCCTCCAGCCAGGCGCGCTACGACGTGATCGTCTCCGAGCCGTCCAACCCCTGGGTCAGCGGCATCTCGAGTCTGTTCTCGTTGGAGTTCTACCGCTATGCGCGCCGCTACCTCAACGAGGACGGCCTGCTGTTGCAATGGGTGCAGGCCTACGAGATCTCGCCGGCGCTGCTGGCCAGCATCGTGCACGCGCTCGAGGCAAGCTTCCCGGAGTACGAGCTGTGGATGCCCAGCCATGGCGACCTGATCATCGTTGCCGCTAAAAACGGCCCGGTGCCGCGACCCGACCCGCGTGCCTTCGCCAGCCCGCGGCTGCGTGCCGAGCTGGCACGCTTCCAGATACGCAACGTCGACGACCTGCTGCTGCATCGCATCGGCGGCAGCGCGGCGTTGTCCGCGTATTTCTCGTCCTACGCAGTGCCGGCGAATTCGGACTTCTTCCCCTACCTCGACCTGCATGCGCAGCAGGCCCGCTTCGAGCGAGCCCAGGCCGACACCCTGCCTCAGCTGCTGGAGGCCGGTCTGCCACTGTTCGAGCTGTTCGACCCCGAGGCACGGTCGCCCGACCCGCGGCGCATGACGCAAGGGGCGCGGCCTTGGCTGCGTCGCGCCGCCTACGCCGACCAGGCGCGCTCGATCGCCGCCTACCTGCGCCATGGCGAAGCGAAGGCGCTGGAGCCGCTGTCCGGAGCGCTGGCCAACGATGCGATCCTGGTGCGCGCTGCGCTGCTCGACTGCCGGCTGGTGCTGGCACCGGCGGCGCTGCGCGATTCCCTGGCGAGCATCGCCTGGCTGGTCAATCAGCACCTCGCGCTCAAGGAGCGGGAAGCTCTTTGGTCGACTCTGGAAGGCTCCCGCTGCAGCAAGCCCGATGCGCCCGAACGCCGGTGGCTGCGGCTGCACGCCACTGTCGGGTCGGCCAATGCCGCCGCCATGGCAGCGGCGGCCGCCGTCGTTCTGGACAACAGCGCCGACCTGCCGCAGGACCTGCTTGCCCGGGCCGTCGCGGCGCGCATCGCGGGCCTGGTCCTCACCGACCAGGCGCGGCAGGCGCTGCGCGAGACGTCTCGCTACCGGGGCCGCCTTGGCAATGGCGAAGGCACGCGGACCCTGTTCAGGTTCCTCTTGGCCCAGGCCGAGCAAGGGGGGCGAATACAAACTGCGCCACCGACTGCCAAGTGACGATTTTCGGCAGTCCATTGACGCGCTGTGGCATATGTTCCGGCTTTTATTGAGGAATTTGGCACGAATTGCCTCGGAAACGGGGTGGCATGGGTATTGCGAGTAGAGGGGCGGTCGGGGCAATTCTTCGATCGCCCGCTAACTGACAAGGGAGTCTTGAATGAAACATCTGCAGAAGGGCTTCACGCTTATCGAATTGATGATCGTCGTGGCGATCATCGGCATCCTGGCTGCGGTCGCGTTGCCGGCGTACCAGGACTACACGGTCCGCGCCAAGATGTCGGAAGTGATTCTCGCCATGAGCGCCTGCCGTACGTCGATCACCGAGATC
>WNFM01044317.1_pt4 | contig 142424 bp, 103 predicted proteins | sample 5400271 | NCBI WGS metagenome assembly WNFM01 (sample SAMN13153352, study PRJNA577476) | soil metagenome | isolation source: 60 cm saprolite on Douglas fir-dominated hillslope | place: USA:California | collected 2013-09-17
GCCTGTAAGATAGAAAGCCGGATAGAGACCGGCGAGTGATCCCACGATCAGGGAGAAAAATATCAGCCAAAGATAGTTGGCAGAGAGAAGCGGAATGGGGCCAGTAAGCGTAGCGCCGGTAGAATACTGGTAGAAAAAGAGGATGACCTGGATAAGACCGCAGGCGAGGAACATGGCGAGCAGGCTGAAGAGGATGGATTCCTTAAGGACCTGTATCACCAGGGTACTGCGGGAGGCTCCAAAAGTCTTTTTAAGCCCCATTTCTTTGGCGCGGATGGAAGCGCGGGCGGTGACCAGGTTGATATAGTTGATGATCGCCAGGGCGATAAGCAGGATGCTGATGGTGCTGAGCAGCTTGACCTGGGTGATATTTCCGCCGGGGGTGATGTCGAATTTCAGGCCGGACTGGAAATAGATATCCGTCAGGGGCTGGACGACAAAACTAACGGCCATATTGCCGGCAGCCCACTGGACATAGGATGTAGTGGCGCCGCTGGTAGGATAGATCACTTTTTGGCGGAGGGTTTGGAGCCAGGTATTGAGCCCGGCAAAGGAGCCCTGGGGTCTCAGCTTTACATAATTGTATTGCGCTGCGGACATCCAATTGGTCAAATTGGCGTTGGGTTCTGTTATCCGGGGCAGCAACAGCTGCGGGTCGAGGTGGGACTTTTCAAATCCTTCTTTCAGTACGGCAATGACTTTATAAGGTGTCATTTCTTTTCCTACCAGGAGGGTCCTGCCGATAGGGTCTTGTTTGCCAAAAAATTTATGGGCGTTGGTTGCCGAGAGAATGGCTTCTCCGGGCGCCAATCCTTTTTGGGGGAGGAAGCCGGCTGTAGTTGCATAAGAGAAGACCTTAAAAAAAGAAGAATCGATATAATAAGGATGAATATCCGTGAAGGCTCTTTCTTGTGTACTGGTACGAACGGGTGTTTCGTCGGATACGGCAATGGCTGTTGCAAATTCAATGTCCTTACAGGAGGCTTGTGCCAGGGCAGGCAGCTGGGGCTGACTTACGGCGAAGGGTCCCATATGGAAGAAGTCGGTGCCGATGCGGGCTATCCGGCTTGCGTCCTGAAAATGGTGGTCACAGCTGAGTTCGCGCTGTGAATAAACGAGCAGGATAAAGGATGCGGCGATGCCAATAGAGAGGCCTCCGAGGTTGATCAGGGAGAAAGCCGGGTATTTACGGAAGCCGCGCAGGGCCAATTTGAGTTCCTGGTTCATGATTGGTGGTTTGGCTGGAATAAAGCTAGGGGTTTTTTATTCAGTTCGCAGGCTTTTTACGGGGTTGGCGAGGGCTGCGCGCAGGGAGCGGTAGCCCACTGTCAGCATGGCGATGAGAAATGTGAAGCCGATGGCAGCCAGGAAAATGACCGGGCCTACCTGGATACGATATTTGAAGCCTTGCAGGTAGGCGTGGGTGGCCCACCAGGCGATGGGGGCTGCAATGACAAAAGCGATGAGTATAAGGCGGCTGAATTCTTTTCCAAATAACCAGAGTATCTGGCTGATGCCGGCGCCCAATACTTTTCTGACACCAATCTCTTTTGTTTTACGGACGGCCATAAAGGCTACTAGTCCATAGAGGCCGAGGCTGCTGATAAAAATAGCGATACCGGCAAAAACTCCGACAAGGGTCAGGAGAATATTGTCTAAGAAATAGAAGTCCGCGATGCGTTCGTCGAGGAAGGTATAGGAGTATAAATAGTCGGGATATGTATTGTTCCAGATCTTTTCAGCGGCGGCCAGCACTTCCCGGACGTGGCGGGGATCGATGCGCATGCTGCAGCTCTGGTAGCGCTGATAGTTGGGCATGATACAGACGGGGTCGATGTCGCTGTGCAGGGAATAATTGTGAAAGTCGTTTACGACGCCTACGACGGGAGCGCTGATGTCGTCGACGCTGATCATTTTGCCGAGGATCTTTTGCGGGGTAATACCGAGTTTTTTGACGAAGGTTTCATTCACCAGGTATTCCCGGGTGGTATCGGCGGGATAGAGGTTTCGTCCGGCTACCAGCTTTAAACCGAAGGTAGAGATATACTGGTCGTCCGCAGCCTTTACGTTGACACTCCAACGTTCGGATTCCGTGCGGTTGTCATAGTGTACGTCTGTATTGTTATTGCGGCGTGAGGCCGGTGGCTGGAGGTTTAAGGATATCTTTTCCACTCCGGAAAGGGACGACAGGCGGTCGCGGAGGGAGTGCATTTTAGTGAGGTTGTTACGGGGTAGGGGCAGGGTAACAATGGATTCCTTATCGAATCCCATGTCTGCGTTCATGGAATAGTGCATCTGGTAGCCAATGATGATCATGGCAATGATGAGCAGTTGTGCAATGGTGAATTGTGAAATTACGAGTATACGGCGCAGGGAGAAACCGCCGACGTGCGCCTGTGATAATTTACTTTTTAGCGCAAGCACCGGCTGGAAGCGGGCCAGCACCAGGCCGGGATAAGAGCCGGAAAGGAAGACGACGACGGTCAGGATCAGTGCCAGGAATGCCGGTAGCTGCCAGTCGGAGAAAAGCCGGATGTGCATCTGGGCCATCGTCAGCTGATTCAAAGCGGGCAGGGCTGCCAGTGCAAGGCCATAGGCGAGGGCTCCGGCCAGCAGGGTAATCAGGGAGGTTTCGGCGATGAATTGCCAGAAAAGCTGGTTGCTCAAGCTGCCCAGTACTTTACGGACGCCTACTTCGCGGGCACGGTTTAAAGCCTGGGCCGTCGCCATATTGACGAAGTTGACGCAGGCGATGATGATCAAAAAAACACCGATGAAGAAAAGGGCCGTGCTATACTTTTTGTCGAAATAGCCATCATAACGGGTATCGAAATGGATGTCGGTCAGCGGTTGGAGCTTGAACTGCCATACTTTGAGGTCTTCACCTTTGAAATATTTTGCTACAAAACCGGGGAAGGCTTTGTCGACCCGGGCGGCTGTGACGGAAGGTTTGAGCCGGACGAAACACAAACTGCCGGTATAGACGTTGCCCCAGCTGCTGTCACTGGCAAACCAGCTATTCTGGTCTTTGAGGTTGTCATAGGACAGATATATTTCCTGTATGCGACTTGTATTCGCGGGGATATCTTTCAGGATGCCGGTGACGGTAAAATCGATCCGGTTATCCAGGCGGATTCTTTTCCCGATGGCAGGCGCATTGCCAAAATATTTTTGAGCAATGGATTGGGTAATTAGCGCGGAATTGGGGTGGAGGAGGGCTGTTTGTTTGTCGCCTTCTGCCAGGGGAAAATCAAAAATATCAAAGTAGGCCGGTTCGGCGAAGGCGACGCCTTTGTCTTCAATGAATTTTTTTACTTCTTTTTCTTCCGGCAGAGAAATCAGCATGTTACGATAGGAGACGACTCTTGCGGTAAGGTCTGCGAAGGCATAGTCGTTGCGAAAGGCTTTGCCCAGGGGTTGGGGTACGGCAGGGCTGTAGTCGGTGCGTTGGTCGTGAAACTCTGTCACGATGCGGTATATTCTATCCTTATTGGGGTGAAAGGTGTCGAAGCTGAGCTGGTAGGAAAGGATGGTAAAGATAAGGATGGCGGCGGCGATACCCAGGGTGAGACCGACAACGTTGATGGAAGCATAGGCCCTGTTGCGGAGCAGGGTACGCCAGGCAATTTTTAAATAGTTTCTTATCATATTAGTCAGTTATTCGGTGCGTAAACTTTTTACGGGGTTGGCCCGGGCTGCCTGCCAGGTGCGGAAGCTAATGGTCATCAGGGTGATCAAAATGGCTGTCGCGCTGGCGGCTGCGAATATCCACCAGCTGATGGAGATGCGGTAGGCAAACTCCTGCAGCCATTTATTCATTCCCCACCAGGCAATGGGAAACGCTATTATGGCGGCCAGCAGGATCAGCAGCAGGAACTCCCGGGAAAGCATGGCGGCGATGTTGCCGGCTGTAGCGCCCAGGACCTTGCGAATGCCGATTTCTTTGGTACGTCGTTCGGCGGCATAGGTGACCAGGCCAAAGAGGCCGAGGCAAGCAATGAAAATGGCAAATGCGGCAAAGGAGAGAAAGAGCGTGCCGGTCTGTTGATCGGCGTGGTAAAGACTATTGAAGGTCTCGTCCATAAAATCATAGGGGAAGGGCTGGTCGGTCATCTTATCCCAAGACCGGAAGGCTTTTTCAACCCGGGCGATGAGGCCGGAGATATCGGCGGTTTTGATGCGTATCGCCAGGGCGCCTCTTTCTTCGCCAAGGTGCAGCATCATTGGGGCGATGCGACTGTGTAGCGTGCCGGGATGGAAGTCTTTTACTACGCCAAGAATATGATAGGCGACTACCTGGCCGGAATCCCTTTTGTCATAAATATCTTTTTCGATGGGGTCTTTAAAGCCAAGCAGGTCCCGTGCCGTTTCATTAATAATGACACCTGAGGAGTCGGTAGGCTGCCGGGACGAGAAATTCCTGCCTTCCAGCATGGTCATGCCCAGCGTGGGGATATAGTTGGCATCCACGGTCCAGTCGGTCAGCATGACAGTCTGGGCGGCTGTCAGGGACCGGTCTTTAAAAAAGACGTTATTGCCCATGCCGGGGTTGTTGGGCAGGAAGGCGGTCATGGTAGTACCCAGTACGCCGGGTATTTTTTCCACTTCCTGCTTAAATTCCCTGGCGTGTATCCAAAGCGAATAGGTATTGCTGACGACAAGGACCTGCTGCCTGTCATAGCCCAGGTCTTTGTGACGGATGTAACTCAGCTGATGGTAGATGACCAGGGTGCCGAAGATGAGGACAATGGCAATGGTGAACTGAAAGACTACGAGGCTGTTGCGGAGCCAGCCACTACGAAAGCCGGCGGCCAGCCAGGGCAGGAGCCATCCTTTGGAGAGGAAGCTGATGGTGATGTGTTTGCCTGCCAGCTGGTTGAACCAGGGTAAAAGAACGGTAGTAAGGATCAGGGCAAGGGCCATGGCCAGCAGGCTGGTGAGCAGCGATTCGATGAGAAACTGGGCGATGAGCCCGCTGCGTAGCGAGCCCAGCACTTTGCGGATGCCGACCTCTTTGGCACGTCGTGCCGAGCGGGCCGTGGACAGGTTCATGAAGTTGACGCAGGCAATAAGCAGTATAAAGACGGCAATGATGATGAAGCAATATACATACAGGATACTTCCTGAACCCCTGTCTGAAGGGCAGTGGGACCAGAGATGTATCCGCGTGAGGGGGATGGCGTAATAGTGGAAGCGGTTATTCTTATCCAGGAGGTCGTCAGTCCTGCCGTTAAAAAATGCCTTTATCCGGGGGACGATGTATTTGTTGGTGAGCTGGCTAAGACAGCGGTCGACAGTGGCAGTAGCGGCGCCTGGTTTCATTAAAACATAGGTAATGAAACCATTGTTGAGCCATTCACCGGGCTCGTTGAATTTCCATTCGGCCATGGCCATGAGAAAGTTGGCGTGGAAGTGGGATTGGGACGGCATGTCTTTCATGATGCCGGTGATGCGATAGTCGGTCTCGTTGTTGACATGAAGTATTTTGCCCAATACTTCGGGGGAAGTGGAGTGGAAATATTTTTTTGCGATGCTTTCTGCGATGACTATGTCGTGCGCATACAGGAGGGCGGTTCGGGGATTGCCGGTGATGAGCGGCAGGTCGAATACGTCGAAGATGCTTGAGTCGGCGAGGACCGCATCGGATTCGTTCACTGTGACATTTCCTTTCTTTACAAGGATATCATGCCACCAGCCAAAACGGGTAAAAGCCTGTACCTGCGGATAATCTTTGACAAGTGCAGGTCCCATGGGCCCGGGAGTATAAATATCGTCGGCGCCGTTGCCATGGATGCTGATATCCCCCTGGATACGGTAGATGCGGCCGGCTTTCGAATGGAAACGATCGTAGCTGAACTCGTCCATGACGAAGAGCGCGATGAGCAGGCAGACGGAAAGGCCGAGGGCAAGGCCGAAGATATTGATGAAGGAAAAGCTTTTGTCTTTAGCGAGATAACGCAGGGCGACATGGAGATAATTGCGGAAGAGGAAGATACTCCCTTTGCCCGTCCGCAGTTGATGTTGATTCTCAATTGCAGTGACGCGCTGTAACAGACGGCGGGCTGCTATTTCGGTTTGCCGGTAAGGGACAGGTTTTTCGGTCAGATGCAGGCCTTGCATCAGCAGGACGGCTTCTTCCAGTTGGGCTTTCCGGGCTGTGTCGGCGTCCATCCACTGTTTCCATTCCCGCCATTTTTGCGGAGACTTGCCGGCGGGGTCGAAATACCAGGCGAGAAAGCGTTCGTCGGTCAGCAGCTCTTCTGTATTGATATATTCTTTCATGACCTGCCGGTGGTTGTTTTTATTCTGACCGGAGGCTTTTCACCGGGTTGGCCAGTGCAGCCCGGATAGCCTGAAAGCCAATAGTAATGAGCGCTACCCCGGCAGCCAGAAAGCCCGCCACTAAAAAGACCCACCATTGGATAGAGATGCGGTAGGCGAAATCGCGGAGCCAATTGTGCATCGTATACCAGGCGATGGGGAAGGCAATGAGGGCGGCGATGGCCACCAACTTGAGGAAGTCGCGGGAAAGCAGGCTTACAATGCTGCCGGTACTGGCGCCCAGTACTTTTCGTACGCCAATCTCTTTTATCCGTTGGGAGATGGAGAAGGCGGAAAGGCCAAGCAGGCCGAGGCAGGCAATGAAAATGGCGATGCCGGCAAAGCAGGTGAAAAGGCTGCCTTGTTTTTGTTCGGATTTATAGAGCTGATCAAATTTGTCGTCGAGGAAAGTATATTCGAAGGGCACCTGCGGAAGGTAAATTTTCCATGTTTTTTCCAGGCCAGCCAGTGCGCCGGGGATATCGTTGCCGGCTATTTTGATGGAGATACTATTGAAAGAGCTACCGGCCTGTTGGGAGGCGGGCATGATCATGATCATAGGTACGATCTGCTGGTGCATGGATTCGAAATTGAAGTCTCCCATAACACCGATGACTTTACCTTTTACGCCGCCATAGCCGAAATTCTTTCCGATCATTTCCTGTGGGTTCTTTATTCCCAGGGCTTTGGTGGCGGCGACATTGAGCAGGAAGGACGTGGTATCGGTTGCGTAATCGCGGGAGAAGTCCCGGCCTGTTATGATAGGTATATTATAGGTTTTGATGAAGTCATGGTCGATGGCCACGTATTTGATGTCTGCGCTGACGGGTCGGAGAGAATCGCCGCTTTCAGTAGAGGCGCCGCTTTCGTCCAGGAGGCGGCCGCTGGGAATGCGGGAGGAGCGGGAGGCCTGCAGGATTCGAGGGTCCCGCAGCAGCTGGTTGCGGAAAGATTCGTAAGTATTGTCAAGGCCATTGTTATAGTGCATGGCGACCACTCTTTCTTTGCTAAAGCCCAGGGTGGCGTTTTGCATGTAATGCAGTTGCTGGAATACGATGGCCGTGCTGATCAGCAGGACGATGGAAACGGCAAATTGCATGACGACGAGCGCCTTTCGGAAGGAAATGGTCCCGCTGCCCGCCTTAAACAAGCCTTTTAGCACTTTGGAAGGTTGGAAGGAGGACATGAAGAGGGCGGGATAAACACCGGAAAGGAGGCCTACCAGGAAGGGAGTGAGGGCGACAGGCACCAGGACGTCCGGGTGCAGCAGGCTTTGGATAGAAAGCTGCAAGCCGGTGACGGTGTTGATCCAGGGCAGAGAAAGCCAGGTGAGGGCTATAGCCAGCAGGATGGCCATATAAGAAATGAGGATCGATTCGCTGAGAAACTGGAAGATGATTTCCTGTCTTTGTGCCCCGGCGACTTTGCGGATACCTATTTCTTTAGCCCGGAGGGTGGAGCGGGCCGTCGACAGGTTCATATAATTGATGCAGGCGATGAGTAGGATGAAGAGGGCAATGGCGCCGAAAATATAGACCCGGCTGATATCTCCATTCTCTTCTATTTCTTCGTCGAGATGAGAATGAAGGTGGATATCCGTCAGCTGTTGCAGGTAGAGCCGGGTAAAGCGGGAGGGCCTTGACGTGGGGTCTTTTCTGCCGGCGGGCATATGGCGGTCGACGAAAGCCGGGAATTGTGCTTATTTTCGGGCAGGAGGAGGTAGGTAAAGAAAGCGTTGTTGCTGTAATTATTGGCCAGGTTCTTTTCCCCGTAGATCGCGCTATCCTTGAGTGTGTTGAAGGAAAGCATGATCTCCGGATGGAAGTGGGAGTTAGAGGGTAGCGGGCTGAATATACCGGTAACTTTAAAATTGTACTGGTTATTGAGCCGGATGACCTTGTTGATCGGATCGGTGTTGCCGAAATATTTGCGGGCAACATCCGGGGTCATGACAACGGAAAAGGGATCGGACAGTGCGTTGTGACGGTCGCCTTCCAGGAGTGGGACATCAAACACGCTGAAGAGGTTATTGTCCGCAAAGAAGAGCTGTTTTTCGTTGAATGTCTTGTCTTCGTACCGCATGGGCTGCTGCCCGGCGGCAAGTAAACGGGTGATCTTCCGGATATCCGGGAAGTCATTCTGCAGCAGCGGACCGAAGGCCGGGGCCACTGCTCCCAGGTGGAGGGAGACGATGCCTTCCTTATTGTTGAAGCTGCGGGTTACGCGCCAGATGCGATCGGCTTGCCTATTGTATTTATCGTAACTTGTCTCATGCAGGATATAGGTAAGGATGAGCAGGCAGCACGCGAGTCCGACGGTGAGCCCGAAAAGATTAATAAACGAAATGAACTTGTATTTGGTCAGGTTACGGAAAGCGATCTTGAGATAATTTTTAAGCATGGCAGGTATATTAGGTCATGGCTGACCAGTGATTAAATCAAACGACCCCGATCCGGAACCGGGTTGTTTACACCAATATATTCTCCGTCACGGTTTGACCGTCCAGCATGCGGATGATGCGATGGCTGTAGCGGGAATCATGTTCGGAGTGGGTGACCATGATGATGGTAGTACCCTGTTCGTTTAAGTCTGTCAGCAGCTGCATTACTTCGTTACCATTAGAGGAATCCAGGTTACCGGTAGGTTCATCCGCAAGGATGAGCTTAGGGTTATTGACGACGGCGCGGGCTACTGCGACACGCTGTTGTTGACCGCCCGAGAGTTGCTGGGGGTAGTGGTTGCGGCGGTGCATGATCTGCATTTTATCCAGTACGGCTTCCACCCGTTGTTTTCTTTCCGGTCCTTTTACGCCCAGGTAGATGAGGGGAAGCTCTACGTTTTCGAATACGGTCAGCTCATCGATCAGGTTGAAGCTCTGAAACACGAAGCCGATGTTTCTTTTGCGGAGGTCGGCGCGTTTGCGTTCGTTGAAATGTGCTACTTCCGTGCCATTGAACAGGAAACTGCCGCCATCGGGATCGTCCAGCAGACCGAGAATGTTCAGGAGGGTGGATTTGCCGCAGCCTGATGGGCCCATGACAGAGACAAATTCGCCTTCTTTTACCTCGAAACTGAGTCTGTTCAGTGCGATCGTTTCCACTTCTTCCGTGCGGTAAGTTTTTTGGAGTTCACTGATCTTGATCATAATATAAGCTGTTTAGGTGATGTGTGTGTTTATATAGATAAAAGTCTAAGGATTGGTAAAGATGCGGCAAGCGGCGATGTTTCAGGCGGCAATGTTTCAGTCGGCGCGACTGGCAATACCTTCTTGCTGGTTTCTCCTGTCGCTTCAGGGCAATCAGGGTGGCAGTGCCGGGCGGCGCATTCGTTCGACGACGCGAAGGTGCTCAGGCAAAGGAGGAGACTCAGGGTGTACAGTAATTTCAGTCGCATACGATTAGTTTTTTTTATGGACGACGGCTGGCAGCCGGATGTTACAGATTAAGGGTTACTTTTTCAAAACAAGTTCCTGGATATTGCCATACGTTTCGTAACTGGAAGTTATGACCTTATCGCCGGGTTTAAGCCCGGAAGTTACTTCGTAATAGTCCGTATTCTGGCGGTTCAACTGGATATCAACACGATAGGCAGTCTTCCCGTCTTCACTCACTTTAAATATCCAGTTCCCGCCCGTTTGCTGGTAGAATCCACCTTTGGGTACCAGGATAGCGGTGGTTTCGTCGCTGAGGGCCAGGGTGATCTGCAAGGTCTGGCCTTTGCGGATGCCTTTGGGTACTTTCCCGACGAAGTTCATGTCGACCATGAAGCGGCCGTTGGTTACCTGGGTATAGACTTTTATGATCTTCAGCTTGTAGGCCGTGTCGTTGAAGGTAAAGGTACCGGTCTGGCCGGTGAAGACGCGGTTGATATAATGTTCGTCCACATCGGAGAGCCGGACCTTAAATCCGTTGAGCACGTCCAGCTGACCGAGGGCGAAGCCCGGTGTTTTAGACTGGCCTTCTTCTGCATCCAGGGAGGTGAGCTGGCCGTCGCGCGGGGCGCGGAGCACCAGGTCGTTCACTCTTTTTTTGAGGATTTCCAGCGTGTTCTGGGCGCCTGCGAGCGATTGTTTGTCCTGTGCTTCCTGTTGAGCGTGGGATATCGTATCCTGCCTGAGGATCTCTTCCGTCAACGCCTTTTTTCGGAGCAGGTAGTTATAATTATTCTGGGCCGTCTGCCATTCCTGGGAGCCTATAACTTTTTGCGTATATAACTTTTTGTCCAGGTTGTAAATACGCTCTGCTTCATTGAACTGGCTTTCCACGTCGGCATAATTGTTTAGCTTACTGACGGTGTTCTGCTGGGCGGTAACCTTTGACAGCTGCATTTGGGCAAGCATGGTCGACACGGTGGTTGTGTTATTGGCCAGGGTCATTTCCAGCTCGGTATTGGTCATCTTCAGGATCGGGTCCCCTTTTTTCAGGATAGCGCCGTCTTCCACATATTTTTGTTCGACCCGGCCGCCGTCCTGGGTTACGAGGTAAAGAGTGGTCAGTGGGAGAACGGTTCCGTTCTGGGGGATGGATTCCTGGAAAGCGTCCTTTTTGACTTCACTTATCGTAATGCGTTCTAAATCAACGTTTAACTTCGATTTGCCGGAGGTAAAGTAGAAACTACCACCGATGAGAAAAACTAAGGCTAATACGCCGCCAATGGTTAGGATGCGCTTGGTTGTCCACGTTTTTTTCTTTCTGACTATGTCCACCATACAAGAGAATTAATTTTTGATTACTTACCGATTATTTTTTTGCCGCAATTCTTAAAAAAACCACCCAGTATAAAAATACCAGGAGGTATACACATGAGAAAATTCCAATCGGTAGTCTATCAAAGACATGCCAGAATATAACCCCAATGATTTACAGTTTGTTAGGAGCGGTCTGGCCCTGTCATAGTTCATTTTTGATACAAGAACTGTCCGGTTTTGATACAGTCGCCTTTTGGGCTGAGTTTATATAAAAAATTAATTGCCATACATTTACATTTAAGGTATACTTGTAGATGTCATTTGTTGCATGAGTGCAACTAAAAATTTCAGGTTGCATCTGTTTTAATTTTTTTTTATGAATTTGAAAAATGCTTCTATACTGGCGATAGACGATGACCCGGATGTACTGACGGCGGTGCGGTTGTTATTAAAGACCGAGGCTGCGGACATTGTAACGGAAAAGAACCCGGAGAATATGCGTTCGATCCTTTCCAAGCGAAGTTTTGACCTAATTCTGCTGGACATGAACTTCAACAGTAGTATCAATACGGGGAATGAGGGGTTGTTCTGGCTCCGGAAGATAAAGGAGTTTGGGTCGAATGCGGCTGTCATTATGATCACTGCTTACGGCGATATTGATCTGGCGGTACGGTCGTTGAAGGAAGGGGCGGCTGATTTTGTGGTAAAACCCTGGCATAATGAGCGGCTGATCACGACTATTAAGGAAGCGCTGAAGAAAAATGATCCGAAGCGTAGTGGAAGTGGCCAGAATGAGCCCTCCGATTCGGTGATAGGATCGGAGCTATTGGGGGAATCCGATGCAATGCGGGATATTTTTTTCAAGGTTGAGAAGATTGCTCCGACGGATGCGAATATATTGATCCTGGGAGAAAATGGTACGGGAAAGGACCTGATCGCCAAGGCTATTCACCAGCATTCTTTACGGGCTGAGAAGCCTTATATAAAGGTGGATGTGGGTGCATTGACGGAGACCTTGTTCGAAAGTGAATTATTCGGTCACAAGAAGGGAGCCTTTACTGATGCCCGTGAGGATCGGGTAGGCAGGTTTGAGTCGGGTAATGGGGGAACGCTTTTTCTGGATGAGATCGGGAATATCTCCTTACACCAGCAGGCGAAACTATTGTCGGTGTTGCAGAACCGGCAGGTTACAAGATTAGGATCGAATCAGCCGATGCCTATTGATATCCGGCTGATCTGTGCGACGAATGTGCCGTTGACTGAGCTGGCTAATGAGAGCAAATTCCGGAAGGACCTGATCTACCGGATCAATACGGTGGAGATAATGGTACCGCCGTTGAGGAAACGGGAGGATGATATTATCCTGCTGGCGCGGCATTTTGACCGCATCTATACGAACAAGTATATGAAGCCGCAGCATGACTTTGATGCCAAGTCTATCGAGAAGCTTAAATCCTATCACTACCCGGGTAATGTGCGGGAGCTGCAATATACGATCGAACGGGCCGTCATCATGGCGGAGGGGGATGTATTGCAGGCCAAGGACCTCATATTCTCTCCCATAGAGACGATGTTACCGCAGGCGGACGAACCGCAAGAGCTGAAACTCAGCACAATAGAGAAAAATGCCATTCTCAAGGTCATCGAGAAACACAGTGGCAATATTTCCAAGGCTGCCAAAGAACTGGGGTTGACCCGGACGGCTCTTTACCGGAGGCTAAGTAAATACGATATTTGAGGTGAATTGTCAGCATTTGAGGTAAATTGTCAGCGGCCGGGGCCGGGGATTACTTAAAAGATTATTGTATGGTATTCAAACGCTACCAGGAGAGAATCCTGATACGGGTGTTATTCATGTTCCTGACGTTGTCCTGCGCCTCTTTTTTATTGGTGAAAGGGCGATATGGGATTGAACTGATCGCTTTGATACTCGTGATCATTTTCCAGCTGGTGGACTTTTATAATTTTCACCGAAAGGCGCAGCAGGAGGTAGAGCAGTTCGTGGAGTCCATTCATTACCGGGATTTCTCCCGTTATTTTGATGTCAAGGAGGCGCCGGTGGAATTGCAGTCTTTGCGTCAGGGGTTCAATGAGATTAACACCACCTTCAAGCTGATCAGCCGGGAGAAGGAGACGCAGTTCCAGTATGTGCAGAAGATATTGGAATTGGTGAACACGGGTATTCTCAGTTATGAACATAAGAGTGGGGACATCGGCTGGATGAACGAGTCTTTCAAGAATATGTTGGGGGTACCTTATCTGAAAACGATAGCGTCGCTGGAGAGGAGGGATGCTGCGTTGTACCAGGAGATATTAAATCTGCGGCCGGGAGAGAATAAGATCATTTCTTTGACCAAGGATAAAAATGTATTTAAGACGCTGATGGCGGCTACGGCCTTCCAGACGGACGGGCGGGTTTATAAACTGATCGCTTTCCAGGACGTGAATGAGGCATTGGATGAGACGGAAGCAAGGGCCTGGCAGAAGCTGTTGAGTGTAATGACGCATGAGATAATGAATTCGGTGGCGCCTATTTCTTCTTTGGCGGAGACCATGTTACACCGATTGCAGGAGTCGGCCCGTTTGCTGGAAGGGCAGCCGGGAGCGCTGGAAGATCTTGAGCTGGGCATTAGTACTATTCGGCGGCGGAGTGAAGGGTTGCTGAAGTTTGCGGAGACCTACCGGAACCTGAACAAGATAACTACGCTGAATCTGAAAAGGGTGTATGCACGGGATTTGTTTGAGACGCTGCATGTTCTGATGGAGCCGACGCTGGAGCAGAAGAACATTGAGATGGATATTTTGCTGACCGACACGGACATGATGCTGGATGTGGATACCAACCTGATAGAGCAGGTGTTGATCAACCTGGTGGTGAATGCCATTGATGCGGTGAAGGGTAGTGCGGAGCCGTTGATCACGCTGGCGGCTTACACGGCGACTAATAGCAGGGTGATTATTAAGGTGGGCGACAATGGGATGGGGATGTCGCCGGAGGTGATGGAGAATATCTTTATTCCGTTTTTTAGTACGAAGAAGACGGGGAGCGGGATTGGGCTCAGCCTTTGTAAACAGATCATGCTGCTGCATAAGGGGAATATACAGGTTCAGTCCGTCGAAGGGGTCGGCAGCTCGTTCCTCCTGCACTTTTAGGGCCATCATAGGCCCTGCCAGGTGCCATAGGCACCGGTACGGGGCAACCCGATATTATTTACTCAGCGACTTACTTTGCGGAGCCTTCTTTGCTATTTGCCGCGCGGCATGTCCTTGCCGGCGCTGTGCATTATCAGTGTTTTTGTGGGAGTGGTTGAGGGTAACCATGCAAGGCGCCTTACAAGGCATGCCGGCGTCTTAGCTCGCGGTGGGGGCAAGTGGTGGTGGTAACTGGGTAGTGGTAAACGGGCTGGCGGCTTACGATTCCCCGATCCATTTCTTAAATGAGGCGGAATTTTCCTGGCTGATGATGATCTCTTCGTTCACGGGCAGGACGAGTTCGACACTGATCTTGCTTCTTTCGAGGGGTTTGAACCGTTTGATGTAATTGGCGTTGATGATGTATTTGCGGTTGGCGCGGTAAAAGATATTTTTATCCAGTTCTTCTTCGAGCTCGCTGAGGTTGCTTTTTTCCGCCATGTATTTCCTGTTTTCTTTGTCTACCAAAAAGATGAGCTTATGTTCGGTAAAGAAATAACCGGCGTCTTCGACGCGGACTGTCTGGAATTCCACGCCTTTCCGGACGAGAATGCGCGAACGTTTGCGGTCATGGTTGTTGAGATAGTCGGGTAGCAGGGAGCTGTGGTTATTGGTTGTGAAATGGCTTTGCAGGTTTTTGTATTTCCGGATGGCGTTTTTTAGTTTGTCCTGGCTAATTGGTTTTAGCAGATAATCTATGCTGCTATATTCGAATGCCTGGGAAAGGTATTTGTCATAGGCCGTAGTAAAGATCACCGGGCAGGTGATCTCACATGCTTTAAATATGTTGAAGGAAAGTCCGTCTGACAATTGGATGTCCATCAGTATGAGGTCTGGCTGGGGGTTTTTGCTGAGCCAGCGGACTGTTTCGTCGACGCTGTTGCAGCCCGCTACCACGTTGATCTGCTCGTCGATGGCCTGCAGCTCCTCCACAAGGTTTTCGGAAGCAGGGCGTTCATCTTCTACGATGAGGACTTTCATGTGGCTAAGTTTTGTTGTTCAAAATTAGTTATCATTATTGTGTTCTTATTACCGCTTATATAGTTTTACTATAAGACGTTGAATGCGGACGAATGTTGCATCTTTTTTAAAACCTATGAACCGATATTTTACCATCGGTGCTCAGAACCGTATTATCGGCAGCTTTACCGTGAACGATTCAAAGTTGTTTTCCACTATGATATTCCTTTTTGTCAGTAGTTTATAGCGGTTGTCGAGGTTGCTTAGCCCAATTTTGGAACCGGGGGGTGTAACATTCCTTCGGTTGAGCACATTCTTCACGATGACGTAGTCGGAATGAATAGATACGTTGATGGCGAGGGGTTTTTTCTCGCTGAATTCGTTGTGTTTAATGGCGTTTTCTACCAGGGCTTGCAAGGAGATCGGGGGGATCAGGAAATTTTCGGCGGAAAGATCGGTGATCTCGATAGTCATGCTGATGGCGTCGGCAAAGCGTATTTTGAGCAGGTAGAAATAATTGCTGATGAATTCTGTCTCTTCGCGGAGCAGGACCAGGTCTCTTTCCTTATTGCTGAGGATGTACCGGTAGACCCGGGCCAGGGTATCGTTGTATAGCCGGGCGTTCTTAGGGTCCCTGGTGATGAGAAACGAGAGGGTGTCGAGGGAATTGAAGATAAAGTGCGGGTCGATCTGGTTTTTTAATGCTTCCAGTTCGGCTTGTGCCTTGGCGACATTGAGCTGTTCGACCCTGGACTCGGTGACTTCTCTTTCCCGGTTGAGGAAAAGGATCTCATAGATATTGGTGATGAAGCAGGCGGCGATGATAATGATGAGCACGGTATTAATGAGGGGGTCATTGCCTGTCCTGGTCTCGTGCGAGCAGTATAGCCAGAGTTTGAGCAGGATGGAGGACACGAGACCGGAGTATACGATGTTGGCGAAAAACAGCGAAACAATGATTTTATAATAGGATTTTTTTGTCCAGGGATACCGGGCGCGGATAAAATACATGAGCCGGACGTTTCCTTCCCAGACCAGAAATGCGACTGTTATAAAGAAGAGGTAACAGGCGATAAGTTCTGATAAGGTGTAGAGGCGATTGCTGATGAGGCCGGAGAGATTCGGAATAAGCAGTCCCAGGGCCGGGATGCCTATAAGTTTTACCATTCTGTCATTCAAAGCTTGTTGACTATCCATAGCAGTTTAGGGCCAGGTTGTGAAGCCTGCGCTGGTTCATTTTTAGCGTTTGGGAAAATGTTCAGTCGTTGGTGTAGTAGAATGGAATAACGGCAAGTAATTCAATTGTGCTGTGATAGAAAAGTTAATTTGTTGTGAAAGGCAGGCCGGACTGGAAGGACGGCGCCCGAAGGATACCCAAGCGAAGCGAAGGGTACGAGCGAGGAGTAAGACGGCGTTCGTACACCTCTATGAACCATTGGGCCATGAAATCTCCCGTTTGAGTCAGTTTATCTTCGGGCAGCAAAATTTTATTTTTATCTTTCCGTTACATAAACTCATTCCGGGGTAAAGGTATTTTTCTAACGGGCAACTTCCCCGGACTTTTAATAAAGTTGTCCTTAGAAGTTTTCTCATGTGACTCGCAGGTGGTTTCTACCACCTGCTCTTTTTTTGCCTATACCGAACGGTTTTTTCCTACTGGTGTGGTAGGGTAATAAAAAAGCCGCCTCTTTTGAGGCAGCTCTTTTTTTGTATGAGCGGTTTGGTTGATGGCTATTGGGCGTCCCACCAGACACGATCAGTGATCGCGAGGCTCTGCTGGGGGTGCGGATTGGAGGTCACCTCGGCCAGGGGATAAGGGAAGCGGCGGGGGATCGTAGGTACATACGGGTTCAGTACGATGGAAAGGGTGGGAAATCCGGTGCGGCGCCAGTCGTTAAAGTTCTCTATCGAGAGGAAGTTGGCGATGCTCTTTTCTTCCATGATCCGCTGGATGCCATTACCAGCGGTAAGAGGACTCCTGGCGGCGATGTAGGCCAGCACCGGCGCCGAGGTCGTATCCAGACCTAACTTGTGCATATGGCTCTTGATGGCGCTGATGTAAACGGGGGTTGCCGATGCGGCGCCTGAAATACGGAAATTGGCTTCTGCTTTCAGGAAAAGAACCTCCGAGTAATTGAAGAGGGATTGGGGGGCGTTGCTGGCGCCATAAAAGTTATTGACGTTGGAATAAACATTCTGATCCGGAGCGGGATCGGAGCCGATGACCCTGCCCTGGTATTCGCCGTTTGAGTTGGTGGTGGCAATAAGAGGAAGCCGGGGGTCATTGGTGGACTTGAGGAAATTGATAAAAGAGGAGGCCAGTACGATGGGGCCGTTGGGAGGCAGCAAATTTTCATACCAGGGGCTCTCACTGCCTGATCCGCCGGTATAAACGGCGAAGTTGGCTTCCTCCGCTTGCGAACTAAAACCATTTTGCAAGGCCGTTAAGACCAGGCCTGACTGAGTTGCTGCATTATAGCCGGGAGCCTTGGTAAGGTGCATATAATACCTCCCTTTCAGTGCATAAGCGAATTTCTTCCAGAGGGCTATGTCGCCGTGGTAGATGAAGTCATCGTCGCCAGGCGTAAAAAGGCCGGGATCCAGGGTCGTCTCTAAAATAGCGCTGTCCAGGAGGACATGGAGGGCTTTGTAGACGTCCTCCTGTTTGTCATACACAGGATGGAGGGCGCCGTTGAGAGATTGAGACCAGGGTACATCACCCCACATGTCGGTGACGATGCCCAGTGTATATGCCGTCAGTACTTTGGCTATGAGCCCGTAGGCGTGGTTCTTATGTCCCTCAGCCTTATTGTTCAGGAACTGCAGGTTCTGCAGGATGGTGCTGTAGATTGTGAGGAATTGCTGGTCCATGTCATCGGGCCGGACACGGTAGACATCGTTCTGCGGCGGCAACTGGTTGAGCGCCGTCTGCTGGGTCCAGTAGGCGGTCACCTGGCCTACGGACGTATAGTTGCCGATGGTCAGCGCGCCGCCTGCCAGCGTCGTCGAAATGGCTGTTTCAGTAGGAACCAGCAACAGGTTTTCCTGTACATCGGCGGGGTTATTGGGATCTTTGTTGACGTCAAGATATTTTTTGCAACCGGCGCCTGACAGGATCGCGATTGCAAATGGTAGTATATAGCTGATCTTTTTCATTTCTTTCGTTTTACTGGTTTTGACTAAAAGGAAGCGCTGAGTCCCACGATGAAATTGCGGGAAGTAGGCGTCAGGAAATTGATGATGCCCTGGCCATTGCCGCTTCCCTGGAGACTGACTTCCGGATCCGAGCCGGTGAAATGGGGCTTATAGATCCATAAGTTGTTGCCCGAAAGATTGATGCTGATGGATTTGAAGGGTGATTTTTTTAGCGTGGAGGAACCGATGGTGTACGATATATTGACAGAACGGAGTTTGATGTAAGTCGCATCCTCTATCACGGCCTCGTCGATATTGCTGATGTTCCGGAAATAATCCTGGGCTGAGACGGGGATATCGTTGGCCTTGCCGGTACTCTGGACGACGCCCCTGACGATGCGATCCGCCCGGTTCTCCGTGACTTTAGGCGTTCCATAGAACCAGTTGTAATGATCATCCAGGTTATAGATATCGCCGCCTTTTTTCCAGTCGAACAGAAAGCCAACCGAAATGTTCTTATAGGTCAATGTATTAGAAAGACCGGCCAGGAAATCGGGCTGGGTACTACCGATGATGCCATTGTTACCAATAAGGGGATTGCCGGTGTCGTCCACTTCGATCTGGCCACTGGCATCACGTAAGTATAGGGAGCCATACAATACACCATAGGGCAGACCTGAAAAGGCGTACACGCCACCGCCGCCGCCAAATCCGCCGAACTGCAGCTTATCCACGCCTTGAGCCAACGCCAGCACTTTGTTGCGGATGCGGGTGAAATTGGCGGAGACGTCCCAGGTGAAGTTCCGGGTTTTAATGGGGGTCCCGCTGACGAGCAGCTCTATTCCGCGGTCGCGCATGCTGCCGGCATTGAGATTGTATTTATAATAACCGGAAGAGGGATTGATGGGCGTTGGGGTGAGCAGATCGGAGGTCTTACGATCGAAATAAGAACCTTCAAAGGATAGGCGGTTCTTAAGGAATTTCAATTCCAGACCTACTTCATATTCTCTCAGCTTTTCATTGGTGAGGATGGCGTTGCCCAGGATATTCGCACGAACGAAGGCGGCCTGACCATTGAAGGGGTAGTTGATGTTGTTGGCTGTTCCCGTAGCCGGTACATAGGGAGTGGTTAAAGAGTAAGGGTCAAGATTATCGTTCCCCACCACCGAATAGGAAGCCCTCACCTTCCCAAAGCTGAGTATGTCATTCGGCATCAGCTCTGTAAAGATGAATCCCATTGCTGCGGAACCATAGGGATAGTAATTCTTGTTCATAGCGAGCACCGAGCTTCCGTCATAACGGCCGGTGAGCGCCAGGTTGAGCATTTTCTTGTATTCTAAATTAGCCTGTGCGTAGTAGCCTACTTTCCGGCGTTTGGAAAGGATGTCGGTGTTGGTCTGGACGCTCATAGTGGCCACGTTGTAGAAGTTTTCGACGGTCTGGCCCAATCCTGTCTGGGTGTAATTCTGCGAGGTCTGGGAGAAGAGATTGGTGCCGACGATTATGTTGCCGAACAGGTCGTCGGTTAAGTTCTTGTGCGCCTCGATGATGAGGTCGTTGTTAAACTGCCGGAAGGTCTCTGTTCTGTTAGAAACTCCGCCATTGTTGTTGAAGAAGCCCAAAAGTATCTTTTTGGATTCCTCGTAGTGAGTCTCGTCGGTGTAGATGTCTGCGCCAATCCTTTCTGTGACCGACAGCCAGGGCAGGGGATTATAGGTAAGGGTAACCACCGGCAGGAACCGGTTGACGGTGGACCTGAAGGCGGTATTGTCGAGGATGAAGTAAGGATTGTTCCGGTTGGTCCTGTACAGGCGCTGACTTCCGTCGGGGAGGGTGGTTGGGAAGGGGTTCCAGGAAATGGGCGCTGCGTAGACTGTCCACAGGGGACTAGTAAGACCGTTCCCTTCCTGGATACGATTGTTGACGGAGTTGATATAATTCAACTGGACGTTGGCGGTGACTTTATTGCTAATCTGGTTGGAGAATTTTGCAAAGACGGAGTGCCGGGTAAAATCGGTTTTGGGCATGATTCCGTCGGTCTTTAGATAAGAATAAGAGAGCAGATACCGCGACCGGTCGGTGGCGCCGCTGACGCTGATGTTATTGTCGTAGGTATGACCTGTCCGGAAGAACTCTTTCTGGGGATTGTGTTTGGGGACCGGGGCTCCGTTGACCCGGAGGGTGTCTATAAGCGGTCCCCACGAAGTGGAGGCGAATTTTCCATTGTTGCCATCGATGTATTGTCCATTCAGGCCCTGCGCGTATTTGTCCTGAGTGGGAAGATAGATGGGTTTGTTGAAGCTGACGCTGCTGCTGACGCTGATCTGGGGCCTGGAAGACTTGATGCCATTCCTGGTGGTAATGATGATGGCGCCCCTGGCTGCCGCAGATCCATAGAGGGCAGTGGCGGCGGCCCCTTTCAGGACTGTCACCGTCTCGATGATATTGGGGTCGATGTCGATGGCACGGTTGGAGGTGCTGCCCTGGTTGAGGGACACGTTATCAGGTCCGGCGCCAAAGGCATCGATGGCGCCAGCCTCTGTATTATCGATGGGGACGCCGTCTACAATGAAGAGTGGCTGGTTCTGGCCGACGAGGGAGGTAGCTCCCCGGATGACGATGCGGGAGGAACTGCCAGGCATACCAGTGGAGTTGGTGATCTGGACACCGGAGACCTTGCCGGCCAGGTCGTTGACGATATTGTCCTGTTTGGCGGCGACCAGGGTCTCTCCTTTCAGTTCCTGAGCGCTGTAGGTGAGATCGCGTTTTTCCCGCCGGATGCCCAGCGCTGTTACGACCACTTCATTGAGGACTCTTGTGCCTGCTGTGTGGAGTACTACGTCTACTGCGGTGCTATTGGATACATCAACCTCCCGGGGTTCGAAGCCGATGGCGCTGATGATAAGGGTGGCGTTGGCTGGTACGCCTATTTTGAAAGAACCATCTGCTGCGGCACTGACCCCTTTTTTGAAACCTTTGATCCGGATGGTGGCTCCGGAGACAGCATTGCCGGAGGAATCTGTCACAGTGCCGTTGACTTCTTTGCCCTGGGCATTTGCCCACACTGCAAAAAATAGCAGTAAGGCGATTAATGTTAGCGTTTTTCTCATAATCTTAAGTTTGTTGAATGGTATTATGTGGGACAAAAAAATTAAGAGAATTCATGCAAGGCATGCCGGGGTTTATGACCGAAGCAGGAATTTTAAATTCTGAAGGACGTGTAGGGTCGACCGAATGCTCTTTAAGTAAAAAATCGTTAGTTTATCGTCAACTGTTTCAATTATTTCAGTTGTTTTTTTTCTGCTTTCGGACTTTATTTTTCCGGCTTGAGTAAGAATTTCCAGGGATACATGCGTTAGATTACCGTTTTTACTTGTCTCTATACTATATACTGAAACGGTTATATTCCGTCCTGAAGGCGGCATTATTTCTACCTGAAACGGACCTTGTTTCATTCTTTAAGCTGACCTTATTTCAAACTTCATTATCCTCTTAATTGCAACAAAATGCCGGGAACTTTCCGGCAAAGTGGTTCGTGCTGCTATCTATTATACTTAATCAAAACAAAACAAGATGAGAAAGATTCTTTTGGCTATATCAGCCAGCTTGTTATTCGTTTTATCCGGTATGGCGCAGGACCGGGAGGTCACCGGAAAGATTACGGATTCTGCCGGCCTGCCATTGCCCGGAGCAACCATAAATGTAAAAGGAAAGAAAGGGGGAACGAGTGCCGGTTCCGACGGCGATTTCAGGATCAGGGCTGCACGGGATGGGATACTAGTCGTCAGCGCCATAGGATTCGAACCGCGGGAATTCCGCCTGGGCGCCGAGGATGTGGTCACTATTGCATTGTCGCAGAGCCGCCGGGTCATGAGCGAAGTAGTAGTGACAGCGCTGGGCATCAGGCGGGAAAAGAGGGAACTCGGTACTGCCACGCAAACGATCAGCGCTGATCAGCTGAACAAAACGGGGACGGGCAATCCGCTAAGTGAACTGAACGGTAAGGCGTCGGGACTTACGGTTGTGAACAGTTCGGGGGACCCTGGAGCCGGCACTTATATCCGCCTTCGGGGGGTGACATCCATTACCGGAAACAACCAGCCTCTCATGGTTGTGGACGGGGTGCCCATAGACAACTCCATCAACAATTACGATGCTACATCGGCATCGCCGAACCAGGTGTCGGGGGCCAACGGCAACCTGACGGGCGGGGTGCAGCCTACGAACCGGGGTGTAGACATCAACCCAAATGATATAGAGTCCGTTACGTTGCTGAAGGGGCCGACGGCCACAGCCCTTTACGGGATCCAGGCCGCGAGCGGCGCATTGATCATTACGACTAAAAAGGGAGGCGCCGGCCGTACGCAGGTTTCGTTCAATTCTTCTGCCAGCTGGGACAGGGTCAGCCGCCTGCCGGGACGCCAGCAGATCTATTCTCAGGGAAGCCATGGCCTGTATGCGGGTCCTACAAGTAGTGGCGCCCCCAAGCGTTTTTCCTGGGGTGCGAGGATCGACACGTTGTACCGGGATGGGATTGCCAATGATTATGATCCCAACGGGAACGTGGTAGGCGCATCCAATCCACTGCGTAAGACGAAGGCACTTGTTTATAATCCATACGATTTTTTCGAGACGGGCCTGACGCTCAATAACAACATTGCGATATCCGGCGGGACAGGGAGCACGGGGTATCGTCTTTCTTTAGGCAATCTTCACCAGACCGGCATTATTCCTCTTTCAAAATACGATAAGACAACGCTCAGCCTGAGCGGTCAATCTGCCATTTCCAGCCGGTTCAGCGTCTCGGCTGCCATCAATTTTATCAGGGGTGTGAATGATAAAGTGCAGCAGGGTTCGAATACGTCCAGCGTCATGCTGGGTCTGTTGCGTACACCTCCCACCTTCGATAATTCCAACGGGCTCAAGGATCCGGCGCATAATCAGGCGGCCTATGTTCTACCTGATGGAATACAAAGGGATTACCGGGGCGGGGTACCAGGCTATGATAATCCTTACTGGACGATCAACAGAAACCCCTTTCATGAAGATCTGATCCGGGCCTTTGGGTTTGCACAGGCGAGCTACACCCTATTCGATTGGATGACATTGACCTACCGGCTCGGGGGCGATGTCTATGCCCAAAACGACAAAAATGCCTACGATGTCGGTTCAAATGCATTTTCGGCCGGGGCCGTCCACCTGCTGAACTTTTATAACCAGCAGTACAACTCGGATTTCACGATAAATATGAAGAAGAACTTTTCCGACCAATTGTCGGGATCATTGTTGTTGGGGCATAACTATTTCACCTTTAACAATCATGCGCGGCTGACACATGGCTCGGGGCTCGTCCTGCCGGATTTCCTGGACATGGCCAATGCCACTTCATATACTGCCAGCGAGGGCGACTCCAAAAAGCATACAATGGCTTTTTATGGGGAGGCTCACCTGACTTTTAAAGATATGTTGTTCCTGACGGTGTCCGGGCGACGCGAGACTTCCTCAACCTTGCCGGCCAGGAACAATAGCTTTTTCTATCCCGCCGCCAGCCTGGCTTACGAGTTCACAAAATTGCCGGTGTTCTCGTCCGGAGCGCTCAATTATGGGAAACTCCGGTTCTCTTTCGCGCAGGTAGGAAAGGACGCCCCGGTCCAGGGTCTGGAAACCTATTATAATACGGCGGTGGTGACCGACGGTTTCACCAGCGGGATACAGTTCCCTATAAACGGGAATGCCGGTTACCAGTTGAGTTCGCCAACGGCTACCATCGGGAATCCGAATCTGAAGGCCGAAAAAACCAATTCCTATGAGGCAGGCACCGACCTCGGTTTCTGGAACAATAGGATAAGTTTGAATGCGACAGCTTATTACTCCAAGTCATCGGATGTCATACTGATCGTGCCCATAGCCTACAGCACGGGATTTTCGGCTGAGTTGCTGAACGCTGCCACTATAACCAATAAAGGATTGGAACTTACTTTAAACACCACCCCGTTCCGAACCAAGGTCTGGCGCTGGGATCTGAATTTCAACTGGTCGAAAAATGTCAATAAAGTGAAATCCCTGGCGGCCGGTGTAGACAGGGTGCTGATCGCCGGCTTTCAAAATGGCGAGATCGATGCCATTGCGGGGCAGCCTTTTGGGATTATCTATGGCAGCAAATATGTACGTTCGAATCCCGCTGATCCTTCAAGCCCGTTGCTGATCAACGATACGAAGGCGGATCCCGGGTATGGCATGCCGATCGTCAGCAGCCAGAACGGACCGCTTGGCAAGATCGATCCCGACTGGACGGGGTCTGCCATTACCACGCTGACCTATAAGGAAATCACACTGAGCGCTCAGCTGGATGTCCGGAAGGGTGGTTATATCTGGAATGGGACCAGGGGAGCAATGTCTTATTTCGGGACGTCCGAAGAAACGGGCAACCGGGGGCAGGCTCATCTTTTTCCCGGAGTGCTGGGGCATCTCGATGCTGCCGGGAATGTGGCGCATTATGATAACGGCGGTGCAGAAGTGTTAAAGCCCGGACCGGCGAACACGGTGACCACTTCCCTGGATCAAAATTACTGGCAGAATATCGGGAGCAGTTTTATCGGTCCGGCCGAAGCGGACGTGGAAAAGACCTCCTTTGTAAGGATCAGGTATATCTCGCTGGGCTATCAGCTGCCTGCTTCGCTATTGCAAAAAATACATATGAAGAGCTTGTCACTTACAGTTTTTGCCAACAATCCGGTGATATGGACAAAATATAAAGGCGTCGATCCTGAAACCAGCCTTGCCGGTCCGGCTAATGGCCAGGGGTTGGATTATTTCAATAATCCGGGAATAAAGAGTTATGGTGTCCGGCTGGGGCTGGGCCTGTGATTATCTTAAATCAATCTATAACAGAGAAAACAAAAGATATGAAACCAAACATCCATAAATACAGTCGTTCTGCAATGGTGGCATTGCTGGCCGTGCTGTTTTGCACGGCGGGTTGCAAGAAATCATTTTATACCGACGCTAACATTAATCCGAATTCGCCATCTTCCTCCAGCATTGTCCCCAGCGTATTATTGTCAACAGTCGAAGGGGCGCTGGCGTATATGCAGGGAGGGGACCTCTCCAGATTCGCTTCGATGAATACGCAGCAAACCAATGGCATCAGCCGTCAGGCGCAGGGTTATTATCAATACGTCTATACTTCCCAGGATTTTGACCAGGCCTGGGCCAACCTCTTTACTTCAACCCTGGAGAACGATGACGCCCTGATGAAATTATCCGATGGAAGGGGGTATAATGCTTATAGCGGCATCGCCCGCATATTGCGTGCATATGCCTTACAACTGGCCGTCGACACCTGGGGCGCCATCCCTTATTCGGAAGCGCTGAAGGGGGCGACGAACCTGCAGCCGAAATATGATAATGACAAAGCATTGTACGATACGATAACTCTTTTGCTGACCACGGCCGGGAACCAGTTGAGCAATGCTAATGCCGGCACGCTGACTCCCGGTGCGGAGGATGTCGTTTATGGCGGTAACAGCGCCAAATGGATCAAATTTGCGCACGCCATCCAGGCCAGGATCTATCTGCACCAGAGCAAGGGCGACGCTGCGATGGCAGGCAATGCCCTCAAAGAGATAGCGCTTTCTTTCACCGGTAACCCCGACAATGCCCAATATATTTTCGGTGCTACAGAAACTTCGGCCAATCCCTGGTATCAATTCAACCAGCAACGCACGGATATCAGCTTCTCCGGAGGCGGGGTCGCCGCAAAGATGATCGCTTTGAAAGACCCGCGTCTTCCCATATTAATCGATACGACGACGGCTTCCGGTCATGATGGGTTGTTGTATTATGGTCAGATCAGCTCACCGGTGGAATTTGTCACCTATGATGAACTGTTGTTTGCCTCGGCAGAGGCTACTCTACGGAGTTCAGGAAACATTGCGACGGCGGAGGGTTATTACAGGAACGCCATCCAGGCCAATATGCAGAAATTAGGTGTCGGTAACGCCGATATTACGACATACCTGAATGCCAATGGCAAGTTACCGGCGGGGACGGATGCGGCGATCGCACAGGTAGCAGCGCAGGAATACCTGGCTTTATACCTCAATCCGGAAGTTTGGACCTTGTGGCGAAGGACGAACGTCCCGGCTCTTACACCGGTAACCGGCGCCAATGTGCCCCGCCGTTTGCTCTACCCGCAGACGGAATATTCCTATAACAGCGCCAATGTGCCCGGGTCTGTAACGTTATTCAGCCCCCAGGTCTTCTGGGACAAATAGTGCAGCCAGGAGCAAAAGGAGCGGAAGGAGTTTGCCGGTTTTTTTATAATTTCAGCAAAACTGAAATGCTTATGGCGACTTCTCCCGGTTTATCGCGTACCCTGGGTCCCTGGATGTTGTGGGGGCTGGGTGTGGGTTATGTTATTTCGGGGATGTATTTTGGCTGGAACCTCGGGTTGGCGGAGGGAGGGACGGCAGGTTTGGCGATCGCCACGGCAGCGGTCATTTTATTATACATTACGTTCACTTTCTCGTATACGGAGCTGGCCTGTGCCATTCCCCGGGCAGGAGGTGTCTTTGACTATGCGACCCGGGGGCTCGGCAGGGATTTGGGATTTATTGCGGGCGCGGCGCAGCTGATAGAATTCCTTTTTGCACCGCCGGCTATTGCAGCTGCTATCGGGGCCTATTTTCACATCTTTTTACCGCAAGTGCCGGTGACGACCATTGCCATAGCGGCTTATCTCGTATTTACGGCGTTGAATATTTATGGGGTAAAGGCGGCTGCCGGTTTTGAATTGGTCATTACACTGTTGGCTGTCTTTGAGCTGTTGTTGTTTTCCGGCGTTTGTTTTCCGCATTTTGCCTGGAAGAATATAGAGATGCATGCTTTTCCCCATGGGTGGAAGGGGGTTTGGGCGGCGGTGCCTTTTGCGGTGTGGTTTTTCCTGGGTCTTGAGGGGGTGGCGAATGTGGCGGAAGAGACGGTGCGGCCGCAGCGCAATATATTGTTAGGGTTTGGGTCTGCCCTGGTTACGTTGATCGTGCTCTGTGTGTTGGTATTTCTTTCTTCTGTCGGGGTGGCGGGCTGGGAGGCTATCGTTTATCCATCGCCGGGGGCAGAAGCTTCGGATTCGCCGCTGCCGCTGGCTTTGTCGAAGATTACGGGTACGGAAGGCTGGATCTATCATTTGCTGATTACGATCGGGTTGATGGGGCTGGTAGCTTCTTTTCACGGGATCATCCTGGCGGCGAGCCGGGCAACGCTGGAGTTTGGCCGGGTACGTTATTTGCCGGCTGCCCTGGGCCGGGTGCATGTCCGTCGCCGGACACCGGTGAATGCGCTGCTGGTGAACATGGTGATTGGGATTATCGCCTTGTTGTCGGGCAGGACGGGGGATATCATCACGATATCCTGCTTTGGTGCGCTGACGTTGTATGTGTTGTCGATGATTACGGTACTTGTGTTGCGCAGGAAGGAGCCGGGGCTGGAACGGCCTTTCCGGGTGCCTTTTTATCCGATTTTTCCGATAGTCGCCCTGGTGATAGGGGGGGTATGCCTGGTGGCAATGGCCACACTGAATATTAAATTATCCGGGATCTATTTTTTGCTTCTTGCCCTGAGCTATATTTGGTTTCATTTTTTTGTAAAACCTACCATTGATGCAGAACAATCTGTCGCTACCTGACTTGCTGGAAGAACTTACAGCTGCGAAAACCGAAAAAATCAAACTGGCTATAGCGGATATCGATGGGATATTAAGAGGTAAGGTGATCAGCTTTGATAAGTTCAGGGCTATTGCTGAAAAGGGCTTTGGTTTTTGCGATGTCGTGTTCGGCTGGGATGCGGAGGATCAGGCTTATGACAACGGGATTTATACGGGTTGGCATACGGGTTATCCCGATGCCATGGCGAGGGTGGATACGGGAACGTTGAGGCGGGTGCCGTGGGAGGGCGGGATACCTTTTTTTCTGGCGGATTTTGCAGGCGGGCCTGTCTGTCCAAGGAGTTTATTAAAGAAGGTGATCGGGCAGTCGGCGGAGCTGGGTTATTCGGCTTTTTTCTCGCAGGAATTCGAGTGGTTTAATTTCAGGGCTTTGGCAGATGGAGCAGAGATCCGGTCGTTCAAAGAGCTAAAGCCTATATCATCCGGTATGTTTGGTTACTCTATACTTCGGGCTTCGCAGGGCAGCGACTATTTTCAGGCCTTGTTCGACAACCTGAAACAATTTGGGGTGCCGTTGGAGGGATTGCATACGGAGACGGGGCCGGGTGTTTATGAGGCGGCCATTTTATATTCGGATGTGCTGGAGGCGGCGGACCGGGCTGTGCTGTTTAAAACAGGGGTCAAGGAAATTGCTTCCCGTCATGGTATTCTGCCGACGTTTATGGCCAAGGTTAGCGAAACTTTACCGGGTTGCAGCGGGCATGTGCATCAGAGCTTGTGGACGGCCGATAACAGTCGCAATTTATTTTATGATGCGGAGAGTCCTACCGGGATGAGTCCGTTGATGGAAAGTTATATTGCCGGGCAGTTGCACTGTCTTCCTTATATTCTGCCGATGTATGCGCCGACGGTGAACAGCTACAAGCGGCTGGTCGAAGGGGCCTGGGCTCCGACGACGCTGACCTGGGCTATCGACAACCGGACCACGGCCTTACGGGCGCTGCCGGGAGGGGCCAGTTCTACGCGGCTGGAGACCCGGGTGGTGGGTTCCGACTCGAACCCTTATTTAGCGATGGCAGCTTGTCTGGCGACGGGTTTATATGGCATTCGCAATGGACTGAAGCTGACGATACCGGCAACGAAGGGCAGTGGTTATGCTGACAAGGGCCAGGGGGTATTGCCGCGTAATTTATGGGAGGCGACCCAGGCGATGAAAGAATCCGGGTTGGCGAAGGAATTGTTTGGAGAGGCTTTCGTGGATCATTTCACGAGGACCCGGGAATGGGAATGGCGGCAGTTTGCACAGGTAGTAACGGACTGGGAATTAAAAAGATATTTAGAAATTATATGACAGACTTCAACGTAATAAGACAGTACAATTTTCCGACGACAATACGATTTGGGGCGGGCGCGGTAAAAGAATTGCCCGAGCACCTGGTAGCTGCAGGATTGAGCCGGCCATTGCTGGTGACCGACCCGGTGGTAGCGCAGCTGGACTTTTTCCAGGAGATCAAAAAGAGTCTGGGTGTCCGGTCTATTTCTGTGGAAGTGTTTTCTGATATTCACAAAAACCCGGTGAAATCGGATGTAGAGAAAGGGGGAGAGGCTTTTGTTACAAGCGGGCGGGACAGTATCATCGGTATTGGCGGAGGGGCGGCCATGGATGTAGCACGGGCTATAACCTTGCGTATCCATCATCGCCGGGACCTGTTTGATTACGATGATCTTATCGGCGGCGATATATATGTGACGGGCGACGTACCTTATTTCATTACGGTGCCGACTACCAGTGGTACGGGCAGCGAGGTAGGGCGGAGCGCCATCATTTCAGAAGATGACACACACCGGAAGCGAATTTTATTTTCGCCGAAATTACTGGCGAAGATCGTTTATGCGGATCCCCTGCTGACGATGGACCTGCCGCCTTTTGTTACGGCGGCAACGGGGATGGATGCGTTGACGCACAACCTGGAAGCCTATATCGCCAGGATGGTACATCCGATGTGCGAAGGCATTGCGCTGGAGGGGATTGACCTCATTACGCAGTCTATTGTGAAGGCTGTGCATCAGCCGGACCTGGAGTCGAGGAGTAAACTCATGATCGCTTCGCTGATGGGGGCTGTGGCTTTTCAGAAGGGGCTGGGGGTTGTGCATTCGCTGGCGCACCCGATGTCTTCTTTGTTGGATACCCATCATGGACTCGCCAATGCGGTAAATCTGCCCTATGGGATGAAGTTCAATGTTTCGGGTTTTGAGCCGAAGTTCAGGAAGATCGCGCGGACGATGGAACTGAAGGAGGAAAGCGGGGATGCTGTGGTGGAGCGGTTGTTCGCTTTGAATAAGGAATTGAATTTACCGGTTCGCCTTCGGGATGCGGGGGTTAAGGAGGAGCATTTGGAGACATTGGCGGATTTGGCTTTTGCCGATTTTTGTCATCCGAATAATCCGAAGCCGGTGAGCAGGGAGGATTTTTTAAATTTATACAGGGAGGCCCTTTAGGCGTGCCGGAGGCCGCCGTAAAAAGACAAATATGAAGAGGATAGGGTTGACATATACGGGCGTGGATTGGAAGCATGAGAACTATGTGAAATGGTTGAAGGGGGAGGATACAGATATCGAGGTGGTTCGTTTGGATGCTGAGCTGGGCAATCTTCATGATATGCAGGATTGTGACGGGCTGGTGTTATCGGGCGGAGTTGATATCGACCCGGAGCTATATGATGGAGGTGTGGAGTATGTGAAAGCTCCTGTGGATGGCTGGCAGACGGAGCGTGACCTGTTCGAGCAGGCGACGCTGCTGATGGCGTGGGAGCGTGGGTTGCCGGTGCTGGGGGTATGCCGGGGGCTGCAACTGATCAACGTAAGTCTTGCCGGTACGCTGATACAGGATCTGGGAGTAACCGGCGATGAAGTACATGAGAATGTGATGGGGGTGGATAAACAGCATCCGGTGTCGCTGTTGCCGGGGAGTCTGCTGCGGGAGATAGCGGGTGAGGATGATGGCGTGGCTAACAGCGCTCATCACCAGGCGATCGACCGGTTGGGTGAGGGGTTAAGAGTCAATTGCCGGGCCGCAGACGGGACGATAGAGGGCATTGAATGGACGGAGCCGGAGGGACGGCCATTTTTGCTGGGAGTGCAGTGGCATCCGGAGCGGATGTATGTCAATGGATTGGTCGATAAGTTTCTCTATGCGACTATCCGGGATCAATTTATTAAAGCGTTAAAAAAATAACATGCAGATCGTTAATCCGGCTACGGAAGAAGTTATAGACGAAGTAACAGAGGATACGGAAGCTTCGATAAAAGAAAAGTTCAATTTATTGAAGGCCGGGCGGCGGGCCTGGGCCGCCACACCGGTGGAAGAAAGGTTGGCTGCGATAGAGCGGTTTTACGAATTGCTGGATACGGAGAAAAAGGTGTTGGCAGAGACATTGACGGCGGAGACGGGTAAACCCCTCCAGCAGTCGTACAATGAGCTGAATGGGGCCAGAGGCCGTATCCGGTGGTTCCTGGATCATTCGAAGCGCTGGCTGGAAGAGGAGTGGGTGGTAACGGAAGGGGCTACGCGCGAAAAGATCAGTTACGAACCGCTGGGTATCATAGCCAATATTTCGGCCTGGAACTACCCTTATCTCGTTGGTGTCAATGTATTTATTCCGGCGTTGATCGGGGGTAATGGGGTCTTATATAAACCTTCTGAATATTCTACGCTGACGGGTTTGCATATTCAGCGTCTGCTTTACCGGAGCGGGATCCCTGCCGATGTCTTTCAACTGGTGGCTGGAAAAGGAAAGGCGGGAGAGTGGTTGTTACAACTGCCGCTGGATGGCTACTTTTTTACGGGCAGCTATCGGACGGGGCGGGCGATTGCTGAGAAGGCGGCTCCGAAGCTGGTGCCTTGTCAGCTGGAATTGGGGGGGAAAGATCCTTTGTATGTAATGGATGATGTCGAAGACATTAATAAAGTAGCGGCGGCGGCCCTGGAAGGAGTTATATACAACAATGGGCAGAGCTGCTGTGCGGTGGAAAGGATATATGTGCATGAAAAGATCTATGATGATTTTGTGAAGGCGTATACGGAGCAGGCCCTCCAACTGGTGGTCGGAGATCCGATGGATGCTGCTACGGAGGTGGGGCCTTTGAGCCGGCCGGGCCAGCTGGATTTTCTACGGGAACAGATAGCAGATGCGGTAGGAAAGGGGGCGAAACTATTGTATGGCGGGCGCCGGGTAGGGGAGAAAGGCTATTTTATTGAGCCGGCGGTGCTGGTGGATGTGAACCATGGGATGAAACTAATGATGGAAGAATCTTTTGGACCGGTGGTTGGCATTCAGCGGGTGAAGGATGATGCCGAGGCCGTGGAGCTGATGGGGGATACGGAGTATGGGTTGACGGCTGCTGTGTATTCAAAGAGTTATGAGCGTGCAGAAAAGGTGATGCAGCAGCTGGATACGGGAACGGTGTATTGGAATTGCTGTGACCGGGTGAGTGCCGGGCTGCCCTGGTCGGGGCGTAAGCATTCGGGACTTGGGATGACTTTGTCTTACCAGGGGATAAGAGCGTTTGTGCAGCCCAAGGCTTATCATATACGGCCGTGAGGGCTGCGCTAAAGGGCGTGTTATGCACGTCCTGTGTATATCTAGTTAAAGGTTTTATTCTATATGTTGCTTAACATTATGGTACCGGTTTCCGGCCTTTCAGGCTGGGGGCGCGGTGAAGACTGTTGATCTGCCCCTTTGCAACACATAGTCCTGCCCACCTTTCTTAATTCTCAAGTATTAGTTTATGGTCAATTTTTACTATTGTCGTAGTAAGGGTGGGAAGGCTATTCTTATGATGATGGTGTGTTGTCTGTTGGGGCAGGTTTTGAGGGCGCAGACGCTGGGGACGAATATTATTGTGAATGGGGATGCGGAGACTATATCGGGTGGAATACTTACGGGATGGACTGATGTGGCTGACCTGGGTTATCCTACGGATGGTAGCGGCGGGCCCTGGTACCTGTCGACCAGTTCAACCTATCCTTCCCCTTCACATGGCGCAAATCAGGCGCATGGCGGCAGTTATTTTTTCAACGCGGGAATCTCTTCAAATCCTGGCGCGGGTCAGACGGCGACCCTGCAGCAAAATATCAATCTGACGCCGCTTCTATTAAATAATAGGGATCTTACTTTTGTTTTCAGCGGCTGGGTGGCGACAGATGGAAATTTAGTTTGTTGTGGCAGTGACCTGGTAAATATCAGGATAGAATACCTGAGCGGATCTACGGTCGTTTCCTTCTATGATCCGCAGTGGATAGCTGCCAATCAGACGGATGTCGGCTGGAATAATCTTACCGACACAAAAAATATTCTGGCATCGGATCAAATCGATAATATCAATGTCATACTTCAGGCACGGAATGACAATACCCTCAATATGATACAGGCGTATTATGACGATATCAGCCTTGTGGCGACTTTGCCTTTACCGGTGACCCTGGTGGATTTCCACGCTTTGCAGCAGCCGGATCATACGGTGGCGCTGCTGTGGGAGACGGCGCTGGAGCAGAACAGTAAGTATACGGAAGTGCAGCGAAGTGCGGATGGCAAGACGTATTTGCCGATAGGGCAGGTGGTGGCGGCGGGGAATAGTTCGCTTCCCAGGGACTATGCTTTTACGGATGAGTCACCGTTGAGCGGCAGGGGCTTTTACCGCTTGAAAATGGTGGATATGGATGGTAGCTTCAAGTACAGCAAAATACTGCAGGTGGCGACGGGGGCTGGGGGGACGGCGATCAAAGTATATAGTAATCCTTTTCATGATCAGCTGGGTGTGCAGATACCGGCTACGGCGCCGGAAAAGCTGGTATTGTGCTTATTGGATCAAACGGGAAAGGTATGTCTGCGTCAAAATTACACGACGCAAAAGGGGGATAATTTCATCAATTTGTATCCGGCGGGGATGGCGTCGGGGGTTTATCTGCTCCATATCCAGGGTGCGCAAACGGAGCGAACGATCAGGGTGTTAAAGGAGTAGGGGATGATTTGATTATGGCATGATGGGAATAGGTACGATAAAAAAAGAGGCCGTCTCTAAATAAAAGTAGACGGCCTCTTCTTTTTATGAGAAAGGTCATTATCAATGGTGGTTGCCGATGGCCCCGTTGGACTGGTAGCAGCCCAGGTCAGCGCCGGGAGGAGTGACTTCCGTAGCGCCGTATACCGGGTCGATGGGGACGACGGTCAGCGGGGAAATGCTGGTGTTGCCTTTCCCGATGAGCGGGGATCTGGTCTGCAGATGGAAGTCATATGAGCCGATGGCTGTGATGGCAAAGAGGGGCAGCCCTCCCGGCACGGGCAGCGGGTAATTGACGAAAAGCGGGTTCGCGTATTGAACCACCGGCGTGCCGTTATAGGCATTGGCGGGCGGGTTAGGGTAGTAGAAATTAGCCGGCAGGTAGAGGGCGGGGCTGGGAATGTCGGTGGGCTGTGGTTTGGTGCAGACGCCGCCGAAGGTAAAGAACTGGTTGGCGATGACCAGGGAGTCGGCCCACTGGTAGTTGTTGCCGTAGGTCAGGTTGGCCGTATCGGCAACGGGATTGTTGACTACGCGGTAACCGACCCGGCAATTGATGAAGACATTGTTGTAAAATGCGCCCCTGGCTCCCTGTTCGAAATTGATGCCACCCGCGCGGGCGCCTGCCACGATCTGTACGCCGCCGTTGACGAAGGTGCTGTTATACATGACGATATTGGTGTTGGGGGCTCCGATGCCCTGTCCTTTATTGGAGGCTTTCTGTCCATTATAGGCTGTGCCGATAAAGAAATTATAACCCATTGTTCCCACGGTGCCTCCTTTACAGTTGAGGATATCGCCGCCGGAACCGCCGCATTTTTCAAGGGTGTTGCGGAACAGGTGGATCTTGCCGCTGGATATACGGACTGCATCGTCCGTGCCGCCATAGAGCCAGGAATCTTCCATGACGAAGATGCCGTTGGGATTCTGAAATAAGATATCGTAAGAAGTACCTGCGGACTGGTTAACGGCGGGGCCGTCCACGTTGCCGTAGGATGCGCCGGCGAAATCGATATGCGTCCATTTCAGGATCAGCATCGGGCAGGTGACATCACACATGATGCCCCTCCACAGTCCGATGTGGGCGGAATCTTTGGACAAAGAAAGGCCAGGTGTATTGTTTTTGCTGACTCCCTGTACAGTAAAGGTATTGGGCTGAGCCTGGGTGCCGAGGCTGATCAGGCTGCCGTGGACCACGATGCCGGCGGTATTTGTCGCGTAGATGGTCACGCCGGACTGGACGATAAGGGTATCGCCTAGAGGAACATTGATATCGCAGCCGAGAATATAGGTTTTGCCGGCCAGCATGGTACCCCGGATGGAGCCGCAGAGCGGTTTTGAATTATCTACTACCGAACCCGGGGGAGGGGGCGGTGCGACGTATTGATAAATATTTGATTTGTCTTCCGCCCATTTCTTACAGCCGGGAAATACGGCTGTGCTGAGCAGGAGGATGATCGGGATCGCTATTCTTTTATTCCAATTCATATCTTTTTCGTTTATATGCTTGATGGGTGGTTGGATGGGTTAAAATTTATACCGGAAACCTGCCAGGAAATTGAGCTTGTAGGTATCTCTCTGCACTACAGTATAGTTGCTGCCGGCATCCTGGAAAGGAATCGTATAACCGTTGAAATTGCCGTTGACGACCGAATAGGGAATTTTGATATATTGTTTCGGCTTCGAATTGGTCAGGTTATTGATCTTGGCATAGAAGGATAAACGGCGAATGATCCTTTTTTCAAAGGAAAGGTCCAGCTGTTCGAGGGGTTTTTGCCAGATATCCAGATCATAGAATTGGGATACCTGGACGATGCGATTTCCGATATAGGAAAAGGCCAGTTGGACATCGAGGCCGAAGACCGGGTCTTTGTACAAAAGGGAAAGGTTGCCCACATGGTCCGCCTGGCCTTGCAGGGGCCTGCTTTGGGTGGTCGGCGTGGTCTGGTTGCCTGCGCCCTGGCTGAAGGTGTAAAGCAATTTAGCCGTGGTGATCCTGGAATGGGTGTAGGTATAGTTCGCGGATACGCCGAATTTTCCGAAATATTTGGTGATGACGGCTTCTGCTCCAAAATTATCGGCATGGCCGGCATTCTGCGGTTTGACGAAAAGGGCGCTGGGTCCGCCGTTCCGGACAATGAAATATTCTATCGGGTTCTGGAGATGTTTGTAGAATGCGCCTATGAGGATTTGGTCGGCAAAACCAGGGAACAATTCATACCGAAGATCAAGGTTGTCGGCCTGAACATGTTTCAGGTAGGGGTTGCCCAACTCTTCGTACTGTTCGCCGGTGGGATTGTCGTAAGGGACGACCTCGCCGAAACCGGGCCTGCTGATAGATTTAAAATAAGAGAGCCGCAGGTTTTGATTGGCGGAAAGGAGGTATTTGAAATGGACGCTGGGCAGAACATCGGTATAGTGAATAGTGCCGAAAGCGCCGGAGAAGGCCAGCGGCAACACGGTGGTATAATCCTGTTGGGTGTTTTCCACCCGGACACCGCCCAATACCTGCAAGGCTTTCAGCAGCATGAATTTAGCCTGGATATACCCTGCTGCAATCTTTTCATGCGCGGTATACGTATTGGCATTAACGGCTGAAGTATTGCCGGTTGCCTCGTCGGCAGGCGTGAAATACCGGGGGGTGGCTCCGATGGTATGAAATGCGCCTGAGGAATCCGACTGGAGAGAATAATTATTGTAATAATTAGTCCTGGTCTTATACCGGTAAAGTCCTCCCGTTGTGAATTCCACTTCGTGGTGGAAGATGGTTGGCTTATAGCTGAGATTGGCGTAACCGGCCAGGTCCTGGTCCTTGTTGTGCTGCCATAGACTAGTCAAAAGACCTTTGTCCTTCTTGATGGTGGAATCTATTTCCGTAATTTTTCCCCCTGTCCTCTTCACAGTGGCGTCGAAATTATACCAGGACTGGTCGGGCAGCTCTTTTTTGGCGATGGAGTATACTCCGCTCCAGGAGAACTTGAACTTGCTGCCCAGCAGGTGTTCCCCTTGCAGGGTGGCGTTGTAAATGTTCTGGATCTGCCAGGTGCTGCGGCTCTCTATGCTGAGCTGAGATTGGCTGGGTGAGGAGTTCAGGCCGACGGTGGTATCCGGCGTATAACGTACTTCATTATCCACCTGATGAAGGAAGAGGTTGAATAGAGATATCCGATTCCGGGAATTGAAGATATAATCGACCTTGTTTTGAAGGCCGATCCTATTTGTCCGCGTGCTGTACTGGCGGATATAGGCGTTGGAAAAGTTTGGCGTATTGGGCGCGGGTTGGGAATAGGGTTGCGCGTCCGGTACCAGGCGTTGCGAAGTAGAACCCTTGTAGAAATTCTGGTAGCTGGCGGACAGGATCACCCCGAGCTTCTTATTCAGGAAGCGGTCGCCGATGGTCAGGCCTAACTGGCTGTTGATCGGCTGCTTGTACGAATAATTGAAATTGCTGGTGGTGAAATCTGAATAGGGATTGGCGGCATAGCTGTTGCCATGGATCTCGGCAGGGGATTGTTTGTTGATCCCTGAATGCGAGAAGGAGGTGAATCGCTGATTGGAGAATAAAGTATTGTATCCGCCGGCGGCATTGGCTGTCAACAGGAACCTGTCCGGAGCGCTTTTCATGACGAGGTTCATGGTGCCGCCGATAGCGTCGCCTTCCATATTGGGTGTAAGGGCCTTGATCACTTCGATGCGTTCGACCATGTCGGAGGGAAAAATATCCATGGGAACGAAGCGGAACTTGTCGTCCGGGCTGGGGATCTTGATGCCGTTGACCAGGGTATTGTTATAGCGCTGCTCCATGCCGCGGATGATGGCGTAGCGGCCTTCGCCGGTGTTGTCGCGTTGGATAACCACCCCGCTGACGCGTTGGAGCGCGTTGGCTACGGTGACATCGGGGGATATCTCGATGGTACGGGCGGAAAGGATATTCTGCACCATATCCGAGCGTTGTTCGATCCGGCGTGCGCCCCTGTCGCTGCCGCCTGCGCCGGCTGAGATCTGGACCTCCTCGAGGGTCATCGAGGAAGGTAACAGGTCGATATTGACCACTTTGTAATCATTGTCGGATGCGATAACGACTTCGATGGGCTGGGAAGATCGGTAGCCGACGCTGGTAGCCTCCACTTCGTATTTACCGGCGGGGATGTGGCGGAAGGTAAAAGTCCCGTCCAACTGAACGGTTGTTGTGAAACGAGTGTGGGCCAGTCTTACGGTGGCGCCAGTCATTGGCTCGCCTGTCTTTGAATCATGGATTTTTCCTCTGATCGTTCCTGCGTAGGAAAGAAAAACCAGGAAGAGGCCAAAAAACGTTAGGGGAATCGTTTTTCTCAAAAGCATGTTAAAATTAATTTCCGGCAAAACTAAACGGTCCTGCATGCTCAATTTGCTACCTAACGATTGATAATGGTAGTTTAATGGTTGTATAATGATTTAGTAAGATAAACTCCATATAAAATTCAGAATTGCGGGGCGAGGGGACAAAAAGGGAGAGGGCAATAGAAATTGCCCTCGCGTCACGACTTTGTGACCATTCAAAACTAAAAATATAGAAAAATTTAAATGTATTTATTTCAACCGGATAATTGTCAAAATTACCATTCTGGTTGGATAATGCCAATCATTCGGACCATAAATTACCGGGTTGGTAAGAAAAAAGACGGTTTCCGTGGTGGGAATGCAGGGATGGTCATTGCGTGGTGTTCCGGGAACGTTCCCGACAAGTTGCAGGGGCCTAGGGTTGCTTATCCATTTGAGCGATGATTTTGTTTACTTCGGCTTCTGTGGTGCGGAGTTTTGTCTGGCACCAGGTGATGAGTTCGGACGCCCGTTTGACTTTTTGGGCCAATATGTCGACAGAGACGGCTTCCGATTCGATCTCTTTTGCAATAGCTGCTAATTCCCTGTATGCTTCTTCATAATTTAAAATCGTTTCCATCATAATCTTTTTTCGATGTTACTGTGGCTGTGATTTCTTTGTTGGAAAGTATTATTTCGACCTCGTTGCCGATGGATAAATCTTCCGGATTGCCGGTCACTTTATTATTGCTTTTTATAATGGCAAAGCCGCGTTTTAGGGTGTTTTCGGGAGAGGCTATTTTGATCATGGAAGAAAAATGTGCCAGGTAGCCTTTTTGGTTTTTTAAATACATCGAACCAAAGGTATTTAGATTTGACTTTATCTGACTGATATCATTTAGTCTGTTATATACGATCACTTTTGGTTTTGTCAAAATGGATGTCCCCGTGGCGTAAAGTCTGTCTTTGTAGTCGGCTAAAATAGCATGGGATTTATTTACTATCGTATTGTTCACCAGTCCCAAAGCTTTAAAATCAGCGGAGAATTTCTGTTGGGCTTTGATGATAATTCCCTGCCGGAACTGGTTTATCGTATCTTCGAAAGAGTGGTTGTGGTTGACAATAAATTCGGCCGCCTTCGTTGGGGTCTTGGTTTGGGTATGGGCCATCAGGTCGGCGATGGTTTCATTTTTTTGGTGGCCGATTCCTGTGATGATGGGAATAGGGAATTTGGCGATAGCCTTGCCAATCATATAATCGTCAAATATGAGGAAGTCGGTTTGGGCCCCGCCGCCGCGAATGATCACCACTGCATCGTAGTTTTTTGCGCTGTTGAATACGTCGATCAGCCGGGAAAGAAATTGTTGTGCATTGTTTTCTCCCTGAACGACCGTGAAGTAGTCGTCGACGGTAAAGGCGTAGTGGAAGGGATTGTTTTCGAGGGTATGCCGGAAGTCCTGCCAGCCGGCGGATGTTTTGGACGAGACGACTGCTATGGTCTGGATCACTCTGTTTAGAGCAAGCTCTTTATTTCTTGTAAGGAAGTTGTCTCCTATTTTTCGGATGAATTCGGGATTTTCCCGGACTAACCGGGCAAGGGTGGTCAGGCGCTGTTGTTCTAATAACCCAAGGGTAAAGTTGGTATCAATTTCATTGACGTTGAGCTGCAGGCCGAAAACAGGGTGGAAGTTGACGGAAACATTAACCAGCACATTGATATTGTTGGTAAAGCGTTGTCCGGTGAGGGCCTGGAAATTGGTGATGCTGATGGCGCCTTTTCCCCAGGCTTTGGCTTGGATTTTTGCGATGAGCGCATTAGAGGAAGGATCTTTTTCGACCAGATCGAAGTTATGGTAATTTTTGTCCGGCCGAAAGGTGTGATTGGTAACGTCTGCGACTATCCAAAAGGTGAGGTGGTTGAAAGTTTTGTTCAACGTCTCCGTGATGGCGGCGGTGAGTTGGGAAAGTCTCAGCGATTGGATTGGTTGCATTGGTGAGGGTGAATTAGAGCAGCAGTTTATCCGGGTTGGGGATGAAATTCAAAAAAGCCTGGAAATTGGCTTTGTATTTCCGTTTGTCGAGTTTATAATAGAAGGCGCCTTTTTTGGAGTTGGCTTTGTCTTTTTCTTTTTGTTTGATGAGCAGTTCGGTGGATAGGACTTTGCGGCTGAAGTTGCGGTTGTCGAAGGTGGTATCGTAGATGCCTTCGTAGAGTATCTGGAGCTGGGGGATAGTGAATTTAGCGGGGAGCAGCTCGAACAGGATGGGGTGGAGGGCGGCTTTATAGCGGAGCTGGCGTTTGGCGATGTCCACCATCTTTTTATGGTCGAAGATGAGGTCGGGCATTTTTTTGACGTGAAACCATTCAGCGTGGTATTCGTTGCTGAGCTGTTTTTCGTATTGATGGATATCGATAAGGGCGAAGTAGGCGATGCTAAGGGTTCTTTCCACGGGGTCGCGGTCGGCTTCACCAAAGGCCTTCATTTGCTCCATATATACGCCTTCGAGGCCGGTGAGCTGTTTAAGAATGCGATTGGCGGCTTGTTCCAGGCTTTCTTCAGGCTGCAGGAAACCGCCCATGAGGCTCCATTTTCCTCTTTCCGGTTTTAGGCCTCTTTGTACCAGCAGTAATTTGATGTCATTCCCGTCGAATCCGAAAATTATACAGTCTACGGCCACCAGTATGCGAGTTTCTCCCGGATAACGATTCATAGTCCCAGTTGGTTTATATTATGGTTGTGAATATACATATTTTATTTGTTGAGTGTGTAGTAGGCCTCGTTCCAGCGAAGTTCATTCCGGAACTGGTAGAGGTCGGTTTTCTTTCCTATGTGAGCCAGTTCGATGCCGGCCATATCGGCAAAGTCGCGCATGTGTTCGGCTGTAAGGTTCTGGCTATACCCTGTATGGTGGGCGCCGCCTGCCTGTATCCAGGCCGAGCAGCCGGTTTTCATGTCGGGCCAGGGTTTCCAGAGAACCCGGGCTACGGGTAATTTAGGTAGCTGATAGGTTGGCGCTACTGCTTCTACTTCGTTAACCAGGAGGCGGAACCGGTTGCCCATGTCTACGATAGAGGCATTGATGGCCGGACCGGCGGCGGAATTGAAGACGAGCCGGACGGGGCTGGCTTTTCCGCCGATGCCCAGGGGGTATATCTCACAGGAGGGTTTGCCGGCTGCGATGGACTCGCAGATCTCGAGCATATGTGCGCCCAGCACCAGGTTATTGCCTGGTTCGAAATGATAGGTATAATCTTCCATGAAGGAATTACCGCCGGGTAGTCCGCTGCCCATTACTTTCATGGCGCGAACCAGGGCGGCTGTCTTCCAGTCGCCTTCGCCGGCGAAGCCATAACCGCTGCCCATGAGGCGTTGGGCGGCGATGCCGGGGAGTTGGGCGAGTCCGTGGAGGTCTTCGAAGGTGTCGGTAAAACCTTTGAAGCCGCCGGCTTCCAGGAAGGCGCGTAGTCCCAGCTCGATGCGGGCGGCTTCACGCAGGGAGCCGTGCTGGTTGGCTCCTTTGCGCAGGGAGTCGGCCAGGGTATAGCTGTCTTCATATTCTTTGACGAGCCGGTCAATGGCTGAGTCGGTAATGCTGCCCACGACCTTGACCAGGTCGCCGATGCCGTAAGTATTGACGGAGTAGCCGAATTTCAGTTCCGCCTCTACCTTGTCGCCCTCGGTGACGGCAACGTAACGCATGTTATCGCCGAAGCGAACGAATTTAGCGCCTTGCCAGTCGTGCCAGCCGGCGGCGGCGCGGGTCCAGGTCTCGAGCTGGTCGAGTGTTTCGGGGTCCTGCCAGTGGCCGGTGATCACTTTGCGGTCGAGGCGCATCCGGCTCATCATGAACCCGAATTCCCGGTCGCCGTGGGCGCTTTGGTTGAGGTTCATGAAATCCATGTCTATTGTATCCCAGGGGATGTCCCTGTTAAACTGGGTATGCAGATGGACGAGGGGTTTTTGCAGGATACGCAGGCCGCCGATCCACATTTTGGCGGGGGAGAAGGTATGCATCCAGGCGACGATGCCGATGCAGTTGGGGGTGGTATTTGCTTCCTGGCAGGTGGCGTAAATCTCTTCCGGAGACTTGACGGTAGGACGGAAGACGACTATAACGGGAATTTGTCTCCCGTTGTTGAGAGCCTTTACAATGGTTTGGGAATGTTCGGCTACTTGTTTTAATGTTTCTTCACCATATAAATGCTGGCTGCCGGTGACGAACCAGACCTCGAGTTTTTTTAAATCCATATACTATCAGTTGATGCGTTAATATGAAGAATATCGTTTCGGTATTGGCCTATTGTCCGTAATAGGAATCAGGACCGTGTTTGCGTTGGTAATGTTTATTTATCAGGGAATCTTTTAGCCGGGGTGCGATGATGCTGATCTGTTCGGTCAGGTAGGCCATTTGGGCAATGTTTTCCAGCACGGCGCTGTTGTAAACTGCTTTGTCGGGGGTCTTTCCCCAGGTGAAGGGGGCGTGGTTTCCTACGAGGACCATTTCCACTTCTTCGTAGCTAAGCCCTTTGTCGCGGAAAGTGTTCATGATCTGGAAGCCGGTCTGGTATTCATAATCACCCTGGATCATTTCGTCATTCATCGGCGGGGCGCAAGGGACATCGACCGTATTGTGGTCGGCGTGTGTAGTGCCGAAGATGGGGATATCCCGTTGGGCCTGGGCCCAGGCGGTGGCATAGGTAGAATGGGTATGGACGATGCCGCCAATCTTTTCCCAGTGTTTGTAGAGTACGGCGTGGGTCAGGGTATCGGAGGAGGGCCGGAGCTTACCTTTTACCACTTTGCCTTCGAAGTCGACGATCACCATTTTATCGGGGGTAAGCTCTTCATACGGAACTCCGCTGGGTTTGATGGCGAAGAGACCGAGGTCACGGTCTGCGGCGCTGACGTTGCCAAAGGTAAAGAGGACCAGCCCCAGTTTGGGGAGGCGGAGATTGGCTTCGTAGGCGGCTTCGCGGATATGGGTGTATTTGCTCATTGGACGGTGGTTGTATTTTCAATAAATTCTCCGAGTTGCATATAAGTGCGGAATCGCTCTGCGTATATTATGACACGGGTTGGGTCGGGGGTATAGGCAGCGTCGAAGCCCTGCCCCATAACAGCCATGGCATCCTCTACTTTGGGGTAGAGGCCGGCGGCGGTGGCGGCGAACATGGCGGCGCCGAGGGCGCAGGTTTGTTCGGAGCTATGGATGCGGATGGGCATATTCATTACGTCGGCCATCATCTGCATGATAAAGGGCGATTTTTTGGCTACTCCCCCCAGGCCGATGAGGCCGCGTACGGGGACACCTTCACGGATGAAGCGGTCTACGATGGTTTTGGCGCCGAAGCAGGTAGATTCGACGATAGCCCTGAACAGGCGAGGGGCGTCGCTGCCCAGACCCAGGCCGGTGATGGCTCCTTTCAGGAGCTGGTTGGCATCGGGTGTACGGCGGCCATTGAACCAATCGAGGGCCAGTTCGGCATGAGGGTCAGGGGGTAAGGCTGCGGCCTGGCGGCTGAGTTCGGGGATTATTTTGTCGATGATTGTTGTAAGCTGTGCAGGGCTTATAAATTCCGGGCCCAGCTGTTGGAGGGGCCAGGACAGCAGGTTGCGGAACCAGGCGTAGGCGTCGCCGAAAGCGGACTGGCCGGCTTCCATGCCCATCATGCCGGGGATGACGGAGCCAGGGACTTGTCCGCAAATTCCTTTGACGAGCCGCCCTTCTACTTCATCCACTGGGGCGACGAGCATATCGCAGGTGGATGTGCCCATGACCTTGCTGAGGTGATAGGGTTCGATCTGGCCGCCAACGGCTCCCATATGGGCGTCGAAGGCGCCTACGCCTATAATAGTAGTGGCAGGCAGGCCGAGCCGCGTTGCCCATTGGGGGGAAATTGTGCCGGCGGCCTGGTCGGAGGCGTAGGTTTGAGAGAAGAGGCGGGTGGTGAAACCTTTTAGTAATGGATCGAGGGTGGAGAAGAACCCGTCGGGAGGGAGCCCGCCAAAGTCTTTTGCCCAGAGGGCCTTATGGCCGGCTGCGCAGACGCTGCGCTTCATTTCAGTGATGTGTTTGCCACCGGTAAGGAGGAAGGGTATCCAGTCGCAGTGTTCTACCCAGGAATAACAGGCATTTCTAACGGCGGGGTCAATACGAAGAATGTGGAGCAGCTTGGCCCAGAACCATTCGGAGGAGTAGACCCCGCCGACGAACTGCAGGTAGTTGACAGGAAAGGTTTGGGCGTGGGTGTTGATCTCTGCCGCCTCTTTTACGGCGGTGTGGTCTTTCCACAGCACGAAGAGGGCGTTGGGGTTTTGTTCGAAAGCCGGAAGCAGGCCTAAGGGGGTGCCGGTCTCGTCGACGGCTACCGGTGAGGAACCGGTGGTATCGACGGAGATGGCTTTGACTGCCGCTGCTACTGCCGGGCCGGCTTGTAACAGGCAGGCTTTGATGGTATGTTCCAGCCCTTCGATGTAGTCGAGGGGATGTTGGCGAAACCTGTTTTCAGCGGGATTACAGTATAATCCGTCTTTCCAGCGGGGATAATAATAAACGGCCGATGTTAGTTCGCTGCCGTTGGCAGCATTGACGATGAGGGAGCGAACGGAATCCGTTCCGTAATCCACTCCTATTACAAAGTTATCTTGTCTCATATGGCTTTATGCAGGATACCCGTCCTTTTGCGGATGAATTCCTGTCAAAATAACATTTAATTACCGGGTTTTTAAAAAATATTTCCCTTAAATCTGCTTTACGCCTGCAGGGGCGTTTCTTCGTCGTCCATGTATAATGCTTCCCTTTAGATTTGCCCAATTTTTTCGTGGAATAAGGGCTACTAAAAATATTCTTAGCAGGGAAGAGCGGTCTCTGTTTTGCAAGAGTTGCCTGTCATAGTGGTGCAGGGGGTAGACAGGGTGGCGGGAGCGGGAAAAAAGATCAGGGGAAGAGGAGGGAGGCATCCCCTGACATATTAAGTAAAATAAAATCCCAGAGCCATAACCAAAATTTTATGTCGGGGGTAAGATACGTAAAAATTATTTTATGATACATTATACTGATTAAAAAATATCAATGGCGTATCGTGCAAATTTGGAAGACATTGATTCCTAGAAACTTATCTTCGCATTTGCGTATTAGTTATACAATAAATAGCCTAAATTGTCTTGCCCCTCAAACCGCCGGAGAAAATGGAAAAAAAGATTAAAATTAACAGGATCAAGGCTGTCTTAGCAGAAAAAGATATATCGCATAAAGACCTGGCGATCAGAGTGGGCATTGCGCCCAACAGCGTTACAAGGATTTGTAACAATGAATTTCAACCGACCTTAAAACTGCTTCGGGAGATTGCTTTGGCGTTGGACGTGGACATCCGGGAATTGCTGATCCCGACCCGGAATTTCTGAGAAAATTGTCTTATTGGGGAGGAGCGGCCCGGTTCACAAGTGTTTATTTATGAGGTATCTTTAGATTGATAATAAAGATGACCTATGTACAGACGTTATTTCCTATGGCTGCTTATTACCTTTTTTTATGGTTTTTCCGTATCTGCCCAGCGGGGAGGGGTGGGAACTGTCGTTATGGACAGTTTGAAGCGGGAATTGTCAAAGGCGCAGACGGCTGCGGATAAAGTACAATTTTTGTTGTCGCTGGCGCAGGCTTCTCTTGACTCTGCGATGTCTGCGTCCTATAGTAACCAGGCGGTAGAAGTTGCGGAATTGAGCCGGGACCGGAAGCTCATGGCGAGCACTTACCTGCTCAAGGGGAAGCGATATCTGAACAATACGGTATTGGCGGAGAATCTTGACAAGGCTATCGTTGATCTCCACCGGGCAGAAGAGATTGCCCGGGCGAATAATCTTGAATTTTTGCTGGAGGAGAGTTATAGGGATCAGGCGATCGCCTGGCATAATAAAGGTGACGATCAAAAAGCGCTTTCCCTGAGCAATCAGGCTTTATCGTTAGCCGGCAATACGGAAAACGATTCGGTCAGGGTCTATGCCTATATTTCCATGGGACAGCAATATATGTACATGGGCGAAAAGCTTCTTTCTTTCCGGAATTTTCTGGAAGCGCTGTCGGTAGCTGAGAAGAGCGGGAACGAAAGTTTATTGCTGGCTGTGTACTCTCATCTGAGGCAGTTTTATGCCAGTATCCACGACTATGGGAAGGCGATAGATTATGGGATGAAGGAGTATGCCATCGACAGAAAAGCCTGGAATATCTTCAGAATGGTCCCCGATGATTATGAGATGGGGGATCTTTTCGCGCAAAACAAACAGCAGGATCTGGCCCTTAAAATGTATGAGACTGCCATTGCGCTGGCCGATACGGTGCATTATGACCTGCTGAAGATCGATCCTTATTTCCGCATTTTCAACATGTATTTTACCAGCAAGCAGTATGTAAAGGGGCTGCGTTATCTCAAGGCCCACCAGCAGGTGATAACTATCCTGGAGGGACTGGGTTATAAATCCTTTATCGACCAGGTATATGGAATGAGCTTTTCTGAACAGGGGAAGTTTGACAGTGCGGATTATTATTTCCGGCGGGCTGAGCCGGATATGGAGAAAAAAGGTAGTCCTTCGGCCCATTATGATTTCTACAGTGCTGTCGGGGATGATTATGTTCGAAGAAAAGATTATGTACGGGCTGTTTCCTATTATAAAAAAGCTTTTGGGGTAGGGCAGGCGATAAAAGATATGAACTATGAGCAAACCAGCGCCGGGTTGCTGGATTCGGTCTATGGGTTATTGGGGGATTATCAGTCTGCCCGGTTTTACAATACGCGTTATCATGAGTTGAAGGACAGCCTGAGAGAAATGAGCCGGGAGACGGATCTGCTGAAACTGGAAGTGGAGAGTGATAATCAGCGCCGGGAGCGGCTGATGAGGGAGGAAGAGGCGAGGCTGGAACACCGGCATAATGTACAGTATATGGGATTTACAGTGGGGCTGGTTGTTTTATTCATCGTGCTGGTTATGCTGGGCTGGTTTGCCGTGCCGGCAGGGGTTATCCGGGCCTTAGGTTTTTTGTCCTTTATTTTCCTTTTTGAGTTTATTATCCTGCTGGCGGACAAGTCTATTCAGCGATGGACACATGAGGAGCCCTGGAAGGTGCTGGTGATCAAAATCGGGCTGGCGGCTATCCTGGTTCCTTTGCATCACTGGTTGGAGCACAAGGTGATACATTATCTCAGCCATCGGAAGAAGGCCGCCCGGGAGGTTAAGGAGCAAATACTGGCGGAGGCATAAGAGTGGTTTGGAAGGCTAGACCGTATAAAATGCATTTATTTGTTTTAAAAAAGAATTTTATTCTTAAAATTTGTATATTTGCTTAATAAAATATGGAAGTAACGCTTGATAATATTGATTTACGCATCCTCCGGCTTATGCAGGAGAATGCCCGTATTTCGAATGTGGAGCTGGCCAGGGAGCTGGAGATGGCGCCTTCGGCCATGCTGGAAAGGGTGAAGAAGCTGGAGCAGAAAAATGTGATCCTCCACTATACCGCGCAGGTTAACCCGGCTATCGTCGGTCAAAAGTTGCTGGCTTTCATTTTTATAAAAACTACGGATGGATTTGGTTCTGCTGTGACAGGCCCGGCTCTTGCGAGTATCCCGGAAGTGCAGGAAGTTCACAATATTGCCGGCGAGGATTGTTATCTCGTCAAGGTACGAACGGCCGACTCAGCGGCGTTGATGGCGCTGATGCGAAAGGAGTTCGCGCAAATCCCTACCATCCATTCGACGAAAACTACGATTGTTCTTGAAACCGTGAAAGAAGAACAGAAACTAAAAATTCCAGACTCTCAAATAAAGATTCCAGACTCCCAAAAATAACAGTTATGTCTTCTCCTACTAACAGACCTGCCTCCACGATGATGGTGGTGGTGGCCTTCGCCATCGTATACATCGTTTGGGGATCGACTTATTTTTTTATCCGGCTTTCGGTAGCGCATATTCCGCCGATGATGGTTGGCGTATTACGTTTTTTGTTGGCGGGCGGGTTGATGTTGTTGTGGTGTTTGTTTACCAAAGAAAAGTTATTCTCCTGGCCGGTTATGCGACCGGCTATTATAAGCGGCTTGTTATTGCTGGGCCTGGGCAATGGCGCCCTGATCTGGTCGGAGCAGTATATTCCCAGCAGTCTGGCTGCTATCCTGCTGGCTGCCGGGCCGGTGTGGTTTGTGTTGCTGGACAAAGGAAAATGGCAGGAGAATTTTCGGAACCGGTCGACTATTTTTGGATTGGTGGTTGGTTTTGCCGGGGTACTGCTTTTATTTGCCCAGCAGCTGAAGAGCGGTGTGCCCGAGGTAGAGGGTAAAGGGGAGCGACATATGGAAATGGTTGCCTTGGCTGTGCTGGTTTTAGGGTCGATCTCCTGGGCTTCAGGTTCACTGTATTCCAAATACAAATCGGCAGGTGGCAGCAATGCAGTGAATGCGGGCTGGCAGATGTTCGCGGCCGGGGTTGCCTTTATTCCGGCCAGCCTGATCAGCGGAGAGTGGGCGCAGTTTCATCCGGCAGCGGTCCCGATGTCATCCTGGATGGGAATTGTTTACCTGGTGACAATGGGTTCGTTGGTGGGGTATAGTGCTTTTGTGTGGTTGTTGCAGGTACGGCCGGCTACCCAGGTGAGCACGCATGCTTATGTAAATCCGGTGGTGGCGGTATTATTGGGCGTGTTTTTTGCCGGAGAAAGGATGTCCACGCTGCAGTTGACGGGGCTGGCTGTTATTTTGATCAGTGTTTTGCTAATCAATTTGTCCAAATACCGGAGCGGGGTTACGGGCAGCCGGAAGACCCGGAAAGCTATTGCTACGGAATAACATGTACATTACTACTATATTGATGTCATTTTCTACAGAATTCAACCACAAAGGAAGATAATTTGTTAAATTGGTGCCGAAGGGGAAACCACCCTCAAAACCGGCAATGGATTATAGCAGCACTTTAGAGCAGGCACAACATTATGTCCGATCTTTTTTTGACACGCACGTCAATGACGAGCTTTTATATCACAACCAGCGGCATACGGAGCAAGTGGTGGAAGCGGCTATACGGATTGCACAGCATTACCAGCTGAATGACGCAGAGTTTTTTATTGTAAAACTTGCAGCTCTTTTTCACGATATTGGTTATTTGACGGGGACGGGAGATGGTCATGAGGAGAGGAGTGCGCGTATGGCGGAGGCTTTTCTGGAAGGCACCGGAGTGGACAGGGGGATTATCGATTCTATCCGGAAATGTATTCTGGCTACGCAGCTGCCTCAGCGGGCCGTGACCCTGGTCGGGCAGATCGTTTGTGATGCTGATCTTTATCACCTGGGGACGGATAGTTTCAGTGAGCGGAATAAGCTGATGCGGAAGGAAGCGGAAGCGGTGCATCATAAGAAAATAAGCAAGGATGAGTGGCGGAGGGGAACGATCCGGTTTCTGGAAAGCCATCATTATTATACGGATTATTGCAGGTTGCTGCTGAGCGAAAAACAACAGGAGAACCTCGATAAATTAAAGGCGAAAGAACCGGAGGCGGAAGAAGAAGAGGGCGGTAATTCTTTAGAAAGCTTGTTACACAAGGCCGGAGTGTCGAACTTCGGTGAGGAGGAGAAGGAGACAACGGCAGCGGCAAAAGAAAAGAAAAGTAAGAAGAAGGAGGACCCCGGGCGCGGCATAGACACCGTATTCCGGATCACCTCGAACAATAATCAGCGGCTCAGCTCGCAGGCAGACAGTAAGGCACAAATTCTCATACAGGTAAATGCGATCATCATTTCGGTGCTGCTAAGCCTTTTGCTGCGGAAGATCGAGGATCATACCAACCTGGCTATACCCGCGACCCTATTACTGTTTGTCAACCTGGTCACGATTATTTTTTCCATACTCGCGACCAGGCCGCATATTCCGCCGGGTACATTTACAAAGGCTGACCTGGATGAAAAAAAGGTAAATCTCCTGTTTTTCGGGAATTTTTATCGGATGACCCTTGAAGAGTATGCGGGCGGCATGCTGGTCATGATGGACGATAAGGATTTTCTTTATGGCAGCCTGATCCGGGATGTGTATTATCAGGGGCTTGCCCTGGGCAAAAAGTATCGTTGGCTACGTTGGTCCTATAATACGTTCATGTATGGGCTGATCGTATCTGTACTGGCATTTTTGATTGCTGCTCTCTTCTTCCCGTCCAGGTAGATGAGGGGAGGGCATAAATAGATTTTTATGCAAAATACCGTCATCCATATCATTGAAGAGGTGGAGGGGGGCGAGCAAATAGATTCCCGCCTGTCCTTCCTGGGGTTCATTAATTTCCTGAAGGAAAGGCGGCGGGAGGAAAAGACCATGCGGGTCAAATTTCTTGACTTTGTCATCCATCACTTTGAGCAGCGCCTGGAAGGGCGGAATATAATCGAGGTCGATGAGATGGGGCAGTATGGCGATCTGCTGGAACTAATCTATTCTGCTATTTTCCCGGTGGCAGTCGACGAAAAGGACAACATATGGGGCCTGGCGGTTCCGGCCATGCCTACCATTTTTTACGGGACGGACCCCTTTTACAATCTGCTGCGTGATCCCGGCAGCAACACGGTAAAGGCCTGTATGATGGATAAGATGGACAAAGTGCGCAAGAAGCCGAACCTGGAACTTATTTACTCGATGATCTTGCGGAAGCTCTATAATATCAACCTTCCGGCAAGCAACAGCGTGATCCGGTCGTGGCTGAATGAGGAGACGGGGCTGAGCAGCTTTTATCAGCTTAATATCGACACCCGGTTTACAGAAGTAGTGCCCAAGGGGCCGCTGCCTGATATCGATCCGCAACTGTTTAGCTCCCGTTTACCGATGCCTGAGATATTGGCCTGGTTGACGGCCCATCTTCCCTTGACCCTGGTCCGGTTTGAGGGCATCTTCGCGGTCACGATGACCGATGTCACCGAGGATTATGTGCTGGACGGCGTTAAGAATATTATCCTGAACCCGGCTCACGATGATGGAGCTGAACACCGGGAGAAGGTCATTCATTTTCTGAACATACTGGCGGGCAAAGGAGACATTAAATTTGGGTTGTTGCCCTTTATGAAGGTGAATAACCGGCCCGTTTTTACGGATGAGGTCTGTCATCATAGTGTGGTTGCAGAGGTGGTGGAAGGAGATGAGGAGATGGAAAAAACTTATTTGCACCTGGTGCAGCAATATTTCCTGGACCCGAAGCTGGTGGTATATGAAACTTTGCCGGCGTTTCAGCCCGGCGAATATTTCTTTCTGGCTGCGTTGCGCAGGGGTGGGATAAAGGGGTACGGGATGATACCGGTGTATTATAATAACCGGTTATCCGGTGTGTTGGAAGTCTCCTCCCGTAAGGACAATGTGGTGGATCATGACCTGTTGTCGCGGCTGGATGTAGTGATCCCCCTGGTGGCTCAATTGCTGCAGCGGAGTATCGATGAGTTCGAAACACGGATCAAGTCTGTTGTCAAAGAAAATTTTACTTCCATACAACCGGCTGTGGAATGGAAGTTTAATGAGGCCGCCTGGCATTTTGAACAATTACGGCAGCAGGGAGAACACCAGCCGATGGTTGAGACGATCTATTTCAAAGACGTTTATCCTTTATACGGGGCCATCGATATCCGGAATTCGACTATCGAGCGGAACAGCGCTTTACGCCGGGACCTGCAGGTACAGTTCGGGATATTGACCGGGACGCTGAACACCTTGCAAAAGTCGGTGAACCTGCAATTGGTGGAAGAGCTGTTATACCAGGCGAAGCATTGGCAGAAGGCATTGGATGGCGCACTGACCACGGCCGAGGAATTGAACCTGAATTCTTTTCTGAAAGACAAGATTGGCGCTTTCCTGGAGCATTTCAAGGCTAGCCGGCCGGAGGTGGCGGATATGATAGCTCCATACCTGCAGGCTATCGATGAAACCGGGGGTATTGCTTTTGCGCACCGGCGGGACCTGGAAACATCCATCCAACTGATCAACAAGACCATCAACCGGCATCTCGAACAGGCGATTGAGGGGATACAGAAGTCTTATCCTTCTTATTTTGAAAAGTTCAGGACCGATGGTATTGAATACGATATCTATATTGGCCAGTCTATCGCTCCTGATCATCCTTTCGACATATTGTACCTGCGTAACCTGCGGCTCTGGCAGCTGAGCTCTATGGCTACGATTGTACAGCTGACCCGTGCGCTGTTGCCCCGGATGCCGGAACAGCTGCTGACCACACAGCTGATCTTTGTTCATTCCTCTTCCATCGACATCAGCTTTCGCAAGGATGAAAGGCGGTTTGATGTGGAGGGAGGATATAATATCCGCTACCAGGTGGTGAAGAAGCGGATCGATAAAGTGCATGTGCGGGAGACCAATGAACGGTTGACCCAACCTGACAAGATTGCCATTATCTATCTCAACGAGCGTGAGGCCGAAGAGTACAGGGGGTATATCCGTTATTTACAGGAAAAGGGCATCCTCGATGCGGAGGTCGAGAACCTGGAACTGGAGGAATTGCAGGGGGTTAGCGGGCTGCGTGCGCTGCGGGTCGGAGTGAAGCCGGGGGACGGGCCGGGAAGTGAAATGAAGCAGGAGGAGAGGCCGGGCAGTGAAATCAAGGCGGAGGAAAGCCGGATGGAGAGGGCGGATGCGGAGTGAGATGATGAGACCGATGTTCTATATCTTTTGCATAACACTATTTACTTTTTTTACGGGTTGCCGGGAACCGAAGCCAATTTTTTCACCGCCGGGTTACGACCTGTCGGCGCCGAAGAAATTTGTGATGGGTGAAGTTCTCCATGAGATATCGGGTATTGTATTTTTGAGAGGGAACCCGGACACTCTATATGCCATCGAGGATGAGGACGGCAAGTTATTCTATTTTCATTTAGAGGACGGTAAATATCCTTACTGGAAGTTTGGCAAACACGGCGATTATGAAGACGTTGCTATACTTGACAATAAGGAATTCGTCGTGTTACGCAGTGATGGAAGCCTGTTCGTTTTGCCGGTTGATCGGCTGCGGAAAGGGAGGGAAACCGGCAAAACGAAGAAAAACGAAGAGCAGCTGACCCGGGTCTACGAACATATTCTGCCAGCCGGGGAATATGAGGGGCTTTACGGGGATGAAGGGGGCAAGCTGATCGCCCTGTGCAAGAATTGTCCGGATGATGACCAGCGGGATGAAGTGTCAGCCTATGTGCTGCAATACAACGCTAAAAATCAGCTGGCGATAACAAATCATTTCCTGGTAGAAGTGAAAACTTCGAAATTGAAGAGCGGGCATAAAAAAGTCAGGTTCCATCCTTCGGCTTTGGCGCGGCATCCGTTGACGAAGGAATGGTATATTCTCTCTTCTGTCAACAAAGCATTGCTGGTGCTGGATGAGCAGTGGAAGCTAAAGAATATCTATCAGCTGGATCCTGTCCTGTTTAAACAGCCGGAAGGCCTGGCATTTGACCGGCAGGGTAACATGTATATCAGCAACGAGGGGCATGGAGGAAATGCCAATGTTTTGTTATTCAGCTATAAGCCATAAAAATGAGGAAAATTTTACAGATCGTCAGCCTGGCGATAATTGTAACGGGAAACTTTTGTGTTGTCTATGGGCAGAGGGACCGGGTAGTTCAACGCCTGTACCTGGTAGGGGATGCCGGAGAATTCAGGGATGGGCGTCATCCGGTGTGTGACTGGCTAAAACAGCACGTGGACTGGAATGATACCAGCAATGTGCTGGTCTATTTAGGCGACAATGTTTATCCGCGCGGTGTGCCGGCCGCCGGCAGCGCGGGGCTGGATGAAGCCCAAAAGATATTGGATTACCAGCTGTCGGTAGTAGCCGGAAAGAAGGCGAAGGCTTTTTTTGTACCGGGCAATCATGACTGGAAGCAGGGCAAACCCGGCGGCTGGCAGCAGGTGAAGAACGAGGAGGACTATATAACGTCTTTAGGAATGCCGAACGTCGATTACCTGCCGAAAGGCGGCTGTCCGGGGCCGGTAGCGGTCCTGGTGGGAGAAAAGGTAGTATTGGTGGGCATGGACAGCCAGTGGTGGCTGCAGGATGAAAATCAGCGGCCCGGCGTTGAATCGGGCTGTGACTGTAAAAACGAGACGGCGATAACCAATGCATTACGCGATATCGTCAGCACTTATCCCGACAAGCTGATCGTGCTGGCTATGCATCATCCTTTGTATACGCATGGCGAACATGGCGGGTATTATACCATCAAGCAACATATTTTTCCGTTGACCGACCTGAAGTCCGGTCTCTGGATCCCTTTACCGGTGATCGGGTCCATCTATCCTATAACCCGGGGTGTATTCGGGAATGTCCAGGATGTAAACAATCCCCGTTATAAGGATATGCGGGAGCAGGTGGAGGCCGTGATTGCGGGTCATTCCAACGTGGTGCATGTGGCGGGGCATGAGCATACCTTACAACTGCTGCGCCATGACAGTGTCTATTATGTCGTCAGTGGGGCGGGTTCGAAGAATACCCGGGTGAAGATGGGTAAGTATTCGTTGATGGCGAGGGAAGATTACGGGTTTTCTGTGATAGAGGTCCGGGAAAGCGGGGCTTCGGATATACTGTTTTATTCGGTGGATTCGAAGGACTCCGGACAGGCCTTTTATACGGCAGCTCTGCCACCGCTGAAGCCAAAGCCCGACGTGCAGGAGCTTGCGCGTTCTTTCCCCGACTCGGTGACGGTGGCAGGAAACACCGAACTGCTGGCCGGGGGCTTCAAACACTGGTTGTTGGGCACCAATTACCGGAAAGAATGGTCGATACCCATCAAGGTGAAAGTTTTCGATATGACGGGTTGGACGCCTTTGCAAAGGGGCGGGGGCACCCAAACCCGGTCGCTCCGGATAGTAAATGCAGAAGGCCGGCAATATGTGCTGCGGGGTGTGAGGAAATATGTGACGGAGGCCGCATTGCCGGTAATAGTAGCGAAGGATGCACTGGTGCAGGACGTGGCGACGGATGGCGTGTCTGCGTCTTATCCGTATGCAGCCTTATCGATACCGCCGATGGCGCAGGCTCTGCATATACCGCATGCCAATCCGCGGCTGGTATATATCCCGGATGATCCAAGGCTGGGTAAATTCAGGAGCGACTACGGAAATTTGTTTGCTTTTATCGAGGAGCGGGAACCGGGCAATGGGAAGAAGACGTATAATATGGATGATATAGAAAAGAAGCTGTTCGAGGATAATGATAATACGATCGACCAACACCGGGTGTTAAGAGCGAGATTACTGGACATGTTTGTGATGGACTTCGACCGGCATGAGGATCAGTGGCGGTGGCTGGCTGATGATAATGACAAGGGGAAAGGAAAGTTATTTGCCCCGGTGCCGCGGGATCGTGACCAGCCTTTTTTTATCAACGAGGGGGCGATTCCCTGGATAGCGGGCAGCGCGTTTCTGGCTCCGCAGCTGCAAGGCTTCCGGCCGAAGGCAAGAAACATTAATACGTTTAATTTCAATGCCTGCAATTTCGACCGCAATTACCTGAGCGAGCTGACAGAAAAGGACTGGCGGGATGATGCGGAAGTGGTGCTGGCTACGATGACCGATTCGCTGATAGAATCTTCCCTGAGCAAACAGCCGGCGGAGGTGCGGTCATATTCCATGAATTCCATCGTCGCCAGGCTGAAGGCGAGAAGGAAGTATTATATGGAAGAGATGATGACCTATTACCGGTTTCTTTCGAAGCTGGTCAATGTTTATGGCAGTGACAAGAATGAGCTGTTTGATATTGACCGAAAGGAAGGTGATTCCGTAACGGTGACGGTCTATAAAATAAATAAGGAAGGGAGGGTCGGAAAACAGCTGTATAAACGGACTTTTATAAACGGGGAGACAAAGGAGATACGGCTGTATGGGATGGGCGGGGATGACCAGTTCAGGACACACGGACAGGGCGGAGGTGGTATCCTGGTCCGTATCATCGGCGGGGCTGGAAATGACGTTTATAAGAACGAAGCGACTTCGCCTGCGGTAAAAACGAAGATCTATGATCTGAGCACCGAGAAGAATATATTTGAAGGATCCGGTAATTACAGGGAATTCCTGTCGAAGGACCCGGGGGTAAACGCCATCAACCGGTTGGGATATAAATACAATGTGCTGACGCCGCTGCTGAACGTGGGTTATAACCCCGATGACGGAGTTTTTTTAGGGGTACAGTTCCGTTATGTCACACAGGGTTTCCATAAGGACCCCTATAAGCAGCTGCATAGTCTGTCTTTACTGCATGCGCTGGCGACGAAGGCATATGCTTTCCGGTACGATTTTGAGGCTATCCATGCCATTGGAACAATGGACCTGCTGTTGCATGCTAATGTGGAGGCTCCGAATAATACGATCAATTTTTTCGGCCTGGGGAATGAAAGTAAGTTTGACAAGAACGCGAAGGAAGGGATCCGGTACTACCGGGCCCGCTTTTCCAGCTATGATGTAGATATGCAGTTGCGGAAGCGTTTTGGGACGATGTTCTCCCTTGCGTTGGGGCCGGTCTTCCAGTATTTCACGCTGGACAGTGCGGACAACAGGGACAGGTTCATTAACCAGACGGGACTCAACGGTCTGAATCCGGCTCAGTTATATTTATCCAAGGCTTTTGCCGGCGGCCGGGCAACGGCTGTTATAGACAACCGGAACGACAAAACATTAACATCGAGGGGCATTCGTTGGGAGACTAAATTTAGCAGTTTGGGGAATCTCAATGACAACAGCCATGCTTATTCCCGGCTGAATTCGGATCTTTCGGTGTTTATGAGCTTTAATACCCGGGCCAGTGTGGTGTTGGCGACGCGGGTGGGGTATGGGAAAACTTTCGGGCAGTACGAGTTTTACCAGGCCCAGTTTCTGGGCGGGCTGGACAATCTGCGGGGATACCGTAAATACCGGTTTGCGGGAGACGAGGTGTTTTATCACAATATTGACCTGAGGGTCAAGCTGGCGGAGTTTGAGACGTATTTGTTTCCCGGGTCGTTGGGGCTCCAATTCTTTAACGATGTCGGAAGGGTGTGGTTGAAGGGGGAGAACAGTAATCAGTGGCATGATGGATATGGAGGGGGAGTTTGGATCAGCCCGCTAAAGAAGCTGGTGTTTTCGGCCAGTTATGGGCAGGGGACGGATGGAGGGGTTGTGCTGATAAAGCTGGGATTTCAGTATTAGCTCTTAGGTTTTGGGGGCCGGGGGCCCGTTCTATGGGGCCGGAGCGGGGAGAAATTAAAGAATTGTGTAATAAACAGTGTCTTGTGTACGTTTTCCCTTTGAAACCGGATTTGATAGTACTATATGGTGTCTTACCGCTACTTATGTGCCTTACTGTTGCTGTTCCACTCAGTCCTGGTCTTTCCTCAATCAGCGCATCTATTCTTTGAGCATCTGGGGACAGCCCAGGGTTTGTCACATAGCAATGTGATCTGCACCTTACAGGACAGCCGGGGGTTCATGTGGTTTGGGACAAGGGAGGGGTTGAATAAGTACGATGGGTATACTTTTACTGTTTACAAGAACAAGCTGGGAGATGATAAGAGCCTTGCCAATAACCTGGTGAATGCTATCGTGGAAGATGAGAAAGGTTACCTGTGGATAGGAACCTGGGGTGGCGGGTTGGATCGTTATGACCGGCGGACGGATCAGTTCGTCCACTACCGGCATAATCCGGCGGACCGGGGCAGCTTGTCCAGCAACCTGGTGCTGGCGCTCTTGCGGGGCACCCGGGGGGATGTCTGGGTAGGAACGGAAGATGGGGGATTGAACAGGATGGATTCCAACGGAAGGTTTGAGCATTATTTCCATATTCCCGGGGATGAGCGGAGCCTGGGCGATAACTTTGTAAAAGCCATTTGTGAAGATGCTGACCACCAGATATGGGTGGGTACGGGTGCCGGGTTATGTCGCCTGGAGCGGCAGACGCACACATTCCACAAATTTTCGCATGATGCGTCTAACCCGGAGTCGATTAACAACAATGCCATTTCCTCTCTTTTTGTAGACAGCCGGCAGCGCCTTTGGATCGGCACTTCCGGCGGGCTGGAACTTTTTGACCGGCCAACCGGCGGGTTCCGGCATTACCGGAAGGACAATCATTCGACTACCAGTATTACGAATAATACGATCAATTCCCTGGAGGAGGACGGCGAAGGCAATCTCTGGATAGGAACAGAAAATGATGGTTTGGCCATTCTAAATCCTGAAACCGGCGACTACCGGCATTATCTGCATGATGAGGTGGATGAATCCAGTATCGGAACCAACTCTCTCTATGGTATTTTCCGCGATTCCAAGAAGAATATGTGGGTCGGTTCTTTTAATGGCGGCGTCGATTTTGTCAACCGGGACGCGCGTAAGTTTGCGCATTACAAACACAATGCTTCTCCCTATAGTCTTAGCGACAATCATGTGCTTTGTATTTACGAAGACTTTCATGACAATTTATGGATCGGCACCGATGGCGGCGGTTTGAATCTTTTGGACCGGAAGACGGATAAGTTTACACATTTCCGGTATATCCCGGGCAATTCCTCAAGTATTGGCGGAAATTATGTGCTGCGGGTAATGGAGGACGACAAACATAATATGTGGATAGGCACCTGGGCGGATGGGCTGACCATCTATAATCCACGGCGTAATACTTACACACGCTTTAAAAATAATCCCGACGACCACCATAGCCTCCGGTGCAACAATGTTTGGGCCTTGTGCCAGGACCGGAGCCACCGGGTCTGGCTGGGCACTTATGGCGGCGGACTGGAATTGTATGATCCTGCTCATCGCGGTTTTATTCATTATCATCATGACGATGGCGATGCGACCAGCCTGGGAAACGACAAGATACATGCTCTCTTTGAAGACAGCAAGGGGCGTATCTGGGTGGGGACGGATGGCGGGGGGCTGGATCTTCTCAATCCCGGGACCGGCAAATTCATGCATTACCGGCATAAGGATACTGTCAACAGTATTTGCAGCAATTATATCAATGGGATATTCGAAGACAAGGCGGGTAATATCTGGGTCACGACTACGCAGGGCTTATCCCGGTTTGAAGTGGAAATGAACCGTTTTACTTCCTATACGACCAGGGATGGATTACCTGATGATGTCAGCTTCGGGATGCTGGAGGATCCGACGGGTGTACGCTGGATCAGCACCAATAAAGGGCTGTGCCGGTGGGATACTGCCCGGCAGCAGATAAAGAACTATAGTGTATCCGATGGGTTGCAAGCCAATGAATTCAAGGAGCAGGCTTATTGCAAAAGCCGTTCGGGCCTGCTTTATTTCGGTGGCGGCAATGGCTTTAATGTCATATCCCCGGGGCATATGCGGTCCGAGCCGTTCGATCCGCCGCTGGTAATGACAAGCTTCCAGGTATTTAACCAGGAAGTGCCGATCGGGCAGGACGATCAGAAGGCCTCGCCATTGAGTATTGCGATCGGAGAGACAAAAAATATTGTATTGCCCTATAAAAGCTCGGTCATTACTTTTCTTTTTGCTTCGCTGAATTATTCGGACCGGGATAAGAAGAAATATGCGTTCATGCTGGAAGGTTTTGACAAAGATTGGAATTATGTCAATCTCAAACGTTCGGCGACTTATACAAACCTGGACCCGGGTCATTATACATTTAAGGTAAAGGGATTGAACAACGACGGGGAATGGTCGGACAAGATGCTCAGTCTGCAGCTGGAGATCACTCCGGCGTTTTGGATGACCTGGTGGTTCAGGTCGTTGCTGATCCTGATCATCCTGGGAAGCGTACTTGCCTTTAACCGGTTAAGGCTAAGGACGATGAATCAATTAAACCGGGAGCTGGAACGGCAGGTAAAAGAAAGGACCGGGCTCCTCACAACACTGAGCCAGGAGGAGAGAAAGGCGCGGGAGGAAGCCGAGCAGGCAAATAAGGCGAAGAGTGTTTTCCTGGCGACCATGAGCCATGAGATACGCACTCCGATGAATGGGGTCATTGGCATGGCGTCTTTGCTGGCTCAGACCAGCCTGACGCCGCAGCAACAGGAATACAATGCTACCATTATCAATTGCGGGGAGAGCCTGCTGAGTGTGATCAACGATATTCTTGACTATTCAAAGATAGATTCCGGAAAGATGGAGATCGAACAACGGAATTTCGACCTGCGTCAGTGTATCGAAGAGGTGTTGGGGCTTTTTTATGAGAAGGCGATAAAATCCGGTTTGCGGCTTGGGTATCATATAGACTGGAAGGTACCGTCGCATATTGTCGGGGATGCGCTGCGTCTTCGCCAGGTCCTGATGAACCTGGTGAGCAATGCGGTGAAGTTCACGCACGAGGGGGAGATCATGGTGGGCGTTCATTTGGTTCGGGCGGAGCCGGCGGGCGAGGTTGTATTGGCTTTTGATGTAAAGGATACGGGTATCGGGATACCGGAAGAAAAGATCGGGATGTTGTTTAAATCTTTTTCGCAGGTGGATTCCTCCACGACGCGAAAATATGGAGGAACCGGGCTGGGGCTGGCTATCAGTGAAAAGCTGGTGGCGCTGATGGGGGGACAGATCACGGTGAAGAGCAAAGTGGGTGAGGGAACTGTTTTTACGTTTACGATGCAGGCGCGTGTCGGAGAGATGCAGCCTGTAGTGGTGAAAGAAGAAATGGCAGTGCGGGAAATCCTAAAAACAGCATTTGCCGGGGAATTCCCTTTGCGGATATTGATAGCGGAAGACAATCTGATCAATCAGCAACTGATCAAACATATACTCGGCAACCTGGGTTATGAACCGGCTACGGTTGAGAATGGGCAGCTGGCTGTAGAGGCTGTCAGCGAGCTGGATTATGATCTTATACTGATGGATGTGCAGATGCCTGAGATGGATGGGCTGGAAGCCACGCGGCGGATACGGCAGGAGCTGTCGAAACAGCCGGTAATTATTGCGCTGACGGCCAATGCGATGCAGGGGGATCGGGAGGAGTGCTTGCAGGCGGGTATGGATGATTATATTAGTAAGCCGGTGAGACTTGATGAATTGATGCGCCTATTAGAGCGCTGGGCCACACAGCGGGCCTGATGATGTTAGGGATTGTGAATTACAGCGACTTGCCGGCGCCATCAATTCATCAACATCATTGGCCCTGCTAAATGGCAAAGCCATTGGTACAGCTCAGCCAGACGCCGGAATTCAGCGAGATACAGGATACTCAGTCCGCTGTTCAAATGGAGGATATTAAAAATCTTGTTGCGATCGATCATCTGGATTGGGAGTACATCTCAAAATGGATTAATAAATTAAATTTGCGTACCTTCGAGTTATTAAATAGATGACAGATACGCCCCAACATATCAAAGACTTACAATTGAAAATCTGGCTTTCTAAACCACCAATGGAAAGGCTCAGGTTGACGCTTGAAAATAATGAAGTGCTACTCCATTTTTGGTCTTCAACTCGTGCCGTTGGTCATAACAGATTGGATACCCAATCATCAAGGCAACCCGGTCAAATTAGTCGGTAGGAAGTTCCTAAAGTATTTTCCTCCTTTTCACCTAGTCATTTTTTAATTTACTAAAGAAATAGATCCATTCAGCCAATTCGCGCTTGCTGCAGGGAACAAGTGGATTTGCGGGAGGTTAGCAAGCTGATGAACAAAATGAGGTGAGGTCTTACACTTTCCGGTGAATAGAAGACTCCCGTATGATCAGCTCAGACCGGATGATGATGGTGTCGGTAGAGCGGGCCGACGAGGAGCCACCGAGCTGTTCGAGGAGGCTGCGGGCGGCTTGTTCGCCCACTTCTTCACCGGGATAGTTGATCGTGGTGAGTTTGGGTTGAGTGATCCTTGAGATGGCGTCATTGTTAAATCCTACGATAGCCATGTCTTCGGGTATGCGAAGGCCGGCTTCCTTTATGGTTTGCAGGAATACGGCGGCAAAAAAGTCATTGGTGACGAAGACGCCGTCGGGGCGTGTTTTCATGGCGAGTATCTGGTGGGCGGTGCGGACGGCGGCTGTTTCGCCGAGGTCGTTTACGATGAGCAGTTCGGCGTCATAGGGCAGCCCGTAGTCGGCGAGGGCCTGTTTGTATCCTTTCAGGCGTCCCGCGTAGACGTTCCGGTGGAGGTCGGCGGTGATGTGGGCGATGCGGCGGCAGCCTTGTGCGGCGAGGTGGGTTGTGGCTTCATGGCCGGCTTTTACGTTGTCAATGACTACCCGGGTGCCGTAGGGGAATTCTTCTACCCGATCGAAAAAAACCACGGGTATGCCTTTTTGCACGAAGGGGTCGAAGTGATCGAGGTTGGTCGTATCGAAGGCCAGGGAAGCGATGAGTCCATCCACGCGTTTGTGGAAGAGGTTGTGGACGTTTGCGACTTCTTTGAGATAGGTTTCGGAAGAGTGGCCGATGATGAGGTCGTAACCGGCGTCGGTGGTAATCTTTTCAATACCCGCCAGTACGGAGCTGATGAACTGGCTTTTGAGCTCGTGAACAATGATGCCGATGGTATGGGTCTTTTGCATCCGCAGGTTACTGGCGAAGCTATTGGAGCGGTAGCCCATTTCTTTCGCAGTGTCCATGATGCGTTTGCGCGTCTTTATGTTAATGGCAGGATGATCTTTCAGTCCTCTGCTGACTGTAGCAGGTGATAAGCTGAGGACTTTTGCTATGTCATAGATGGTAATATCTTTTTTTCCTGTCATTGGTTTAGCAAGATATCCAATTGGGACAAAAATTAATAAAATATTTAGAACTTCCAATATCCATTATGTCTTACACTTCGTGTGACTGGACTTCGTCCAGTAGGGCTTAAAATCAAGGATTTTAAAAAAAATAATGCAATCGGTTGCAAAATCGGAAATCCTTCCTATATTTATCCTCGCGCCGATGGATGATTGGGCTGGCGTGAAATGGCGCTGGCAGATGATGGCCAGTGCGAGATCGCGCTGGCATGAAGGTAGAGCCGGTGTAAGATCGCGCCGGCGGATGGATGATAATTGGCCGGGCTTATTTGCATATGAAAAAACCCTTTCCCCATGTTGTTATTAGGCATTGATCTGGGTACTTCTTCGGTAAAAGTGGCTGTGACCGATGCGGGTACGCATAAAGTACTGGCCACAGCGCAGTATCCGGACAATGAAGCGGTTATTATATCCCGGCAACCCGGCTGGGCGGAGCAGTCTCCCGAAACCTGGTGGGAGTATGTGCAACAGGCTATCCGGAGGGCGCATGCTACCGGGGCTTATGATCCGACGGAGATCGGGGCTATTGGAATAGCTTACCAAATGCACGGACTGGTGTTAGTTGACAAGGATCAGCGGGTGCTGCGAGACAGCATCATCTGGTGTGACAGTCGTGCCGTGCCCTATGGGGACAGGGCGTTTGCTGCTATTGGTGAAAAGCGGAGTCTGGATCATTTGCTGAACTCGCCGGGTAATTTCACTGCGGCTAAGCTGGCCTGGGTTAAGGATAAGGAGCCGGCTATCTATGAGAAGATCGACAAAATTATGTTACCGGGTGATTTTATCGCTTTACGCCTGACGGGTGAAGTAACGACTCATATCTCTGCCTTGTCGGAAGGCATTTTCTGGGATTTTCAGGCGGATGAGCTGTCTGAGGATGTTTTCCGGACTTTTGGTTTTGATAAGGGACTGATCCCAACTATCCGGCCTTTGTTTTCGGCTCATGGCGGGGTGAAGGCGGATGTGGCGGCTTTTTTGGGATTGAAGAAGGGTATACCCGTTACGTATAAGGCAGGAGACCAGCCTAATAATGCTTTGTCGCTGAATGTGCTGGAGCCGGGAGAAGTGGCGGCGACGGCGGGGACTTCCGGGGTGATCTATGGGGTGAGTGACCGGTTGACCTATGATCCGGGTTCGAGGGTGAATAGTTTTGCGCACGTCAATTATACGGCGGCAGCAAAGCGGGTAGGGGTGTTGTTGTGTATTAACGGCACGGGGATCTTGAACAGGTGGATACGGGATTTAAATGGGGGGACCTATGTGCGGCTGAACGAAGAGGCGGCGGGTATCGGACCGGGCAGTGAGGGTTTGACGGTGCTGCCTTTCGGGAATGGCGCCGAACGCATTTTTTACAATAGAATTATTGGGGCGCAGCTGCTGGATATCGATCTGAATATCCATGGGCCTGCGCATTTATACAGGGCCGGGCAGGAAGGGATTGCTTTTTCTTTCCGGTATGGTCTCGACATCATGCGCGAGAATGGGATGAACCCCTCGGTTATCCGGGCAGGCCGGGCGAACATGTTCCTGAGCCCTGTGTTTACGGATGCTTTTGTGAATGCCACCAATGTGCCGGTGGAATTGTATAATAGCGATGGGAGTGTAGGGGCTTCGTTGGGCGCGGGTATAGGGGCAGGTGTATTCCGCGATGGGAAGGAAGCGTTTGCCGGGTTGAAACCGGTGCAGTTGGTGGAGCCGAAGGCGGCGGGTGTTTATAATGAACTGTATGGGGAATGGAAAAAGAAATTAGACAATTTTTTAAAATAAAATAAACAATAAGCTATGCCAGTTATCACCGGACAAAAGGAGTTCTTCAAAGCAATAGGACAGATAAAATATGAAGGACCCGGAACTGATAATCCCCTTGCTTATCGCTGGTATGATGCGAGTAAAGTCGTAGCGGGAAAGACGATGAAAGAGCATTTGCGTTTTGCGGTTGCCTATTGGCATTCTTTCGTTGGCAATGGGGCTGATCCGTTTGGGGAGCCCACTCATCTATATCCCTGGAACGAAAATGCGGATGCCGTAACGAGGGCAAAGGACAAAATGGATGCAGCTTTTGAATTCATTACGAAGCTGGATCTGCCTTACTATTGTTTTCACGATGTAGACGTGGTCGACTATACGAATGATGTGGCTGACAATGAAAAGAGGCTGCAAACCCTGGTCGCCTATGCGAAGGAAAAACAGGCGGCCAGCGGTGTCAGGTTATTGTGGGGTACGGCCAATCTGTTTTCCAACAGGCGTTATATGAATGGAGCTGCCACCAATCCCGACTTTCATGTGCTGGCGCATGCCGGAGCGCAGGTGAAGGCTGCATTGGATGCGACGATTACCCTGGGGGGAGAGAACTATGTTTTCTGGGGAGGCCGGGAAGGGTACATGAGTCTTCTTAATACAAATATGAAGCGGGAACAGGAGCATCTTGCCCGTTTCCTGCACACGGCGAAAGACTATGCCAGGAAGCAGGGATTTACGGGGACTTTCTTTATCGAGCCCAAGCCCTGCGAGCCTACCAAACACCAGTACGACTATGATAGTGCAACGGTGATCGGCTTCCTGCGCCAGTATGATCTGCTGAAAGATTTCAAATTGAATATTGAGGTAAACCATGCCACTTTAGCCGGGCATACCTTTACGCATGAGCTGCAGGTGGCGGTAGATGCCGGGGTGTTGGGCTCTATGGATGCCAACCGCGGTGATTACCAGAATGGCTGGGATACGGATCAGTTCCCGAACAATATCAACGAGCTGACGGAAGCCCTGCTGATTATTTTGGAGGGCGGTGGTTTTCAGGGCGGCGGTATTAATTTCGATGCCAAACGCCGGAGGAATTCTACCGATGCGGCGGACCTCTTCCATGCGCATATCGGTGGGATAGATACCTTTGCCCGGGCGCTGGTGGTGGCGGATGCCGTGCTTCAGCGATCCGATTACAAGAAGATCCGGACAGAGCGGTACAGCTCTTTCGATAGTGGCAAGGGGGCAGCCTTTGAAAAAGGGAATGTGGCTCTGGAGGACCTAAGGGACTATGCATTGGCTAACGGAGAGCCCAAAGTGATCAGCGGCCGGCAGGAATACCTGGAGAATATTATTAACCGGTTTATATAATAATATTGTAAATGTGTAATTGGCCGGCAAATGTCGGCCAATTATGCTATTTTAGAGTCGGATGGACCACGGGGTCAAAATAAAATCAACTTCATCGCTACCATATGCAAATGTTACAATCGCTGGACTACGTCGTTTTCTTCATTTACTTTTTAATCGTTGCGTTTTACGGCTGGTGGATATATAACCGGAAAAAAGCTGCCCAGACCAGTTCCAAAGACTATTTCCTGGCGGAGGGTTCACTGACCTGGTGGGCCATCGGCGCCTCGCTGATCGCCAGCAACATTTCTGCGGAACAGATGATCGGCATGAGCGGATCGGGTTTCAAGCTGGGGCTGGCCATCTCCACCTATGAATGGATGGCGGCGGCGACCCTGGTGATTGTAGCTGTATTCTTTATTCCGGTGTATCTGAAGAATAAGATCTATACGATGCCGCAATTTCTCAGGCAGCGTTATAACGACAAGGTGGCGATGATCATGGCGATCTTCTGGCTGGCGTTGTATATTGTGGTGAACCTGATGTCTATTTTGTACCTGGGCGCGCTGGCGGTGAGCAGCATTTCCGGGATCAATATTTATGCCTGTATTTTCCTATTGGCTATCTTTTCGATCATTATCACGCTGGGCGGGATGAAGGTTATCGGGTATACGGATGTGATACAGGTTTTTTTCCTGATACTCGGAGGGCTGGTTGCCACCTATATTGCGCTGCACCTGGTGGCCGAGAAGTCCGGGCAGTCGGGTTTGCTGGCAGGGTTTAAAATAATGACGACGGAAGCCAGCGATCACTTTCATATGATCTTTAAAAAAGATTCCCCAAATTATGTGAGCCTGCCGGGTTTGTCGGTGCTGATCGGAGGGATGTGGATCGTGAACCTGAACTATTGGGGTTGCAATCAATATATCACGCAGCGTGCGCTGGGCGCGGATTTAAAAACTGCCCGCAGCGGTATCCTGTATGCGGCTTTTCTGAAACTGCTGATGCCGGTGATCGTAGTATTGCCGGGTATCGGGGCATATCTGTTGTATCAGAAAGGAATGTTCCATACCGGGATGTTGAGCTCGGCGGGCGCGGTGGATGTGAACAAGGCTTATCCCAACCTCATGACGTTGTTGCCTGAAGGTTTCAAGGGACTTGCGTTTGCTGCGCTGACGGCTGCGATAGTAGCTTCGCTGGCAGGTAAGGCAAACAGCATTGCAACCATTTTTACGCTGGATATTTATAAGAAGGCGATCAATCCGAATGCAGATGAAAGGAAGCTGGTTTTAACGGGAAAGATCACGGTCGTCGTATCGATGCTGCTGGCTATCCTGATGTCGCTGGTTATTGGCGAGAAACTGATGGGTGAGGGCAAGCAGGGCTTCAACTATATCCAGGAGTATACGGGTTTTGTGTCGCCGGGTATCTTTGCGATGTTCCTGCTGGGATTTTTCTGGAAACGTACGACTGCCAATGCAGCATTGTTTGCCACGATCGGGGGTTTTATTCTCTCCTGTATTTTGAAGTTCCTGCCGATGTGGGTGAAGCTGGACTGGCTGACGCCGTATGGCTTTTATCAGCCGAATATGGATAATGGCGGCAAATTCGAGATACCTTTCCTGGACCGGATGGGCTTTGTCTTCCTTTTCTGTATTGTAGGCATGGCGATCATCAACTTCACGGAGAACAAGCGGGGCGTGGTGACAAAGGGGCTGGAAGTGGATCCGAGTATGTTTAAGGTGTCAAAGTCTTTTGCGGTAGGAGCGTTGATTATTTTCGGGTTGCTGATTACGTTGTATACGATATATTGGTAAAATAAGCGTTTAAAAAAAGGGGCCGTCTCAAAGAATGAGGCGGCCTTTTTTTTACCAAATGTTGACACGAAGACTGTCGGAGCGAAACATTTTGTCGCCGTATTTTACGTGGAATGCCTGATAGAATTCGGGGATGTTTACGACCGGTCCGTTGACTCTTTCTTTGGCAGGAGCGTGGACGTCTGTCATCAGCTGGGAGGCCAGGGCTTCTTTTCTTTCCTGGTACATCCAGCCGTAGGCGTAGCCAAGGAAATAACGTTGGAGGGGGCTCAGGCCGCCAATTTTCTCATCTTTTGCATAAGCCGGGGTCTTTTTAAATGCGTCCAATCCGAGGAGGAGGCCGCCGAGGTCGGCGATGTTCTCGCCCTGGGTGGCGTCTCCTTTGATATGCAATGTATCTACGGGGTTGAATTCGGAGAATTGCCGGATGATGAAGGCTGCCCGTTGGCGGAATTGCGTTTCATCGGCGGGCAGCCACCAGTCGTGGAGGTTACCGTTTTCGTCGAACTGGCGTCCTTCGTCATCGAAGCCATGGGTCATTTCATGGCCGATGGTTGAAGCTGCCGCGTATCCATAAACGAAAGCGTCGTCCAGCTCGTTGTCCTTTTTGCCCGGTACGGCGAAGATGCCGGCCGGCAGTACGATCTCGTTGTTGCTGGGATTATAGTAGGCGTTGTATGTTTGGGGGGACATATTCCACTCGGTACGGTCGACGGGTTTGCCCAGCCGGTTAAATTCATAATGACGCCACCAGATCGCTGCCCGCTGCATGTTGAGCATAAAGGGGCCGCGGTCGATCTTCAGCGCGCTGAAATCCTTCCATTTGTCGGGATACCCTACTTTTTTATTGATATGCGCCAGCTTGTCCAGCGCTTTTTGTTTGGTGCTGTCGCTCATCCAGGTGAGCTTTTGGATCCTTTCTTTGTAGGCGGTGCGGATGGCTTCCACCATATCGCTGTACCGTTGTTTGGCTTCGGGCGGGAAATATTCTTTTACAAATAACTGCCCCAGCGCTTCACCCATCGCCCGTTCTTCTGCGTCGAGCACTCGTTTCCAGCGGGGCCGGGGGGCGGTGGCGCCGGAGAGCGTACGGCGGTAGTTGAAATAGTTGGTAAAGGTCGTTTTATCGAGGAAGGGGGCTGCTGCCCGGACGAGGTGGGCCTGCAGGTAATCTTTCCAGTCCTCTATATCGGTGCGGGTCAGTTCTGTATTTAAAGCGCTATAGAATTCCGGCTGGCCTACGATGATGGAATCGACGTTTTTGATGCCCGTGTTATGGAACCAGCTATCCCAGGATATGGATGGAGTCAGTCGTTGCAGGTCGGTTTTGCTCAATTTGTTGTAGTTCCTGACCGGGTCGCGGAGGTCGGCCAGCTTGCGGGAGGCCTTTGCCAGACGGGCTTCGAGGTTAAACACGGCGTTGGCCTTATTTTGGGCGATTACTTGCGGCAGGCTCGTGGTCTTGAACCGGGCAGTTTGGGTGAGAGCGCCGCTGCTGACGGGGGAGTAGAAACTATCCAACTGCCGGAAGGTGAGAAGCAGATATTGTTGGTAGGCATTTCTGACTTGTGTGGATTTGGCGTCGGTGTTGAAATAATAATCCCGGTTGGGCAAACCAAGGCCGCCCTGCCCCAACTGGAAGGCCATTACATTACTGTTTTTGGCGTCCTGGTCGACGCCATCTTCAAAGAGAACGCCGATATTTTTTTTATGTATTTGTGCTGTTAAACGCAGGAGGTCTGCAGTGGTGCGGATGGCCCGGATGGAGTCGAGGTCTGCCTGTAAGGGTTTTAGTCCTTGCTTTTCGATAGCGGTGGAATCCATGCCGGAGTACCAGAGGTCTCCGATCTGTTGGGAAACGCTGCCTTCCGGCCCATTGGCAGTGGCGGCTTTTTCGTTGATGCTTCTCAGGCGTTGATAGATGTCTTCTTTAACCAGCTGTCCAATGCCCCAGCTGCTTTCTTCGGCTGGGATAGTGGAGCTCTTGATCCAGCTGCCGTTAGCGTAATCGAAGAAGTCGGTGGCGGGGTTGATGGTAGTGTCGAGGTTTTGTGCCAGCAGGTCAGGGACGGCCGGCTTTTCTTCGTTGTGACAGGCAGCCAGTGATATTACCAACACAGGCAGTAAGTGATGGAATTTCATTTTTATCATGCACTAAGTATAATACAAATAATAACGGTAACACAGCTTTTTGTTGAAATCTTGATTAGTGGAGTTTTGGCGAGATAAGTGGGGGCGAGGGTGGGTATATTGGCCTGGTGGCATAGGCCAGGGTGGTTGCGGGGGCAAGAGTGGTTGTGGGGTTACTTACAGCAATCTTTTTTGCGGATAAAGATGGCTTTGAGCAGACGCAGGAAAAAATTGCTTATGGTTTTTACAGGGGTCATAAGGTGGATTGGCGGTAGGCGTATTTTAGTTTGTAGGTTTTAGCGGCAGGCAACCAGGTGAGGAGGTCTGCATCGGAATGAAACCCGGAGCTAAGTTTGTAACAGAAAGTTGGATTGGAGGAATAGGCTTTTTGCAGATTGGTGATGGTGAGCGGCAGGATGGGGGTTGTGGATTGGGTGCTGAAATAATAAGCGGTAGCTGGGCGGGCTATTTTGCTGTTTTGTTCCAGGCGGGTATAACTGTAGAGAAGGAAGCCGGTGGTATCGAGGATGCGATAGGGGGCTTTTTGATAAAACCGATAGTCAAGACCTTTGCAATCCCGATAGCCGAAAATGGTGTCTTTGGCAAAGGAGTGTTTTTCTCCATGGTGGATGACCTGGATGTTGGCGCCACCCAAAAAGTTATTCAGCCGGAATTTATCAGTTTGGCAGTCGAAGGGGTAACTGACGGTATGCCGGCTGAATTGTTCGGGGTTGACGTAGATGCCGCCAAAGGTGGCCGGCGGGGCGACGGCATTGAATATTAATAAAATAGAAGAGAGAATTCTCATCGGGTGTGTAAAGTTATATAGTCGATAACGGAACCCACGGTAGTCAGCTTTTCCGCCTCTTCATCGCTGATCTTTATGCTAAATGCTTTTTCCATCTCCATAAATGCTTCGAGCACATCGAGGGAATCGAGGCCAAGGTCGGTGGAGAAAGATGCTGTGTCTACCAGGGCAGACTCTTCCACGCCCAGTTTTTCGTGGATAATGGTCTTGACCCTGGCTGCGATGCCGGATTTTTTGTTTATAACAGTGTTCATAATCAATATTTTAGAAAGAAGATTGAGTGATCACTGGCAATCGCAATCGGGACGCGAGTCAGCAAAGATAGTGCGAAGAAACGATTCTTTTTAGATTACAATGGATGGGTAGTTTTGGTTTAATTTTTACGGCTAAGAAGCCTTATTTTGTGCCCTTTTAACACATGATGAACACGCCTAAGAAAACGATCATTGTTCCAGCGTCTTCTATTCCTTCAGCCGGATCAGCCTCAGCGGTGCGAAAAAATGAGCAGCCTGTCAAGATCGGGGTGTTGCTGAATTTTAGCCAGGAAAAAAGGGGCGGGCTGGCGGTTGAGCTATTGCTGGTCATGGATAAAAAGGAGGGACGCAGCTATCAGCGTATCCCTCTCACAGGCAGCCTGTACCGAACCTATTTGCCGGGCTTGCCGGCCCCATTGGCAGCGGTGATCAGAAAGCTGGCGGACGAGTCCCTGATCGAATGTCTTGTGCGGGGTGGTTTCGGGTGGCTGAGGGATACGGACAAACCATTCGATAATTTAGACGAACGGCATTATACACTTCTACGGCAATGGATGGGAGAAACCCTGCAGGAGCTGAAACCGCTGACGCCGGTGATTCCCCTGCTTTTTTATCTGCCGCCGGGAGAATCTTTTATGAGTGGGAATATCAAGCCGGCTGCTATCAGTGCAGCCACTCCTTCTCTTCAGTTTGTGTTAGTGAGGGAGGCGGGTTATCTGCGTCTTCGGTGTTCGGTGATGATCAATAACGGAATATTTCCTTTGGAAGAATTTCAACGGGCGCCTTATTTTCTGAAAAGCGGCAATGAGTATTTTCTTTTGCGAAAGGAAGATATTTTAGTGCTTGACCAATTACAGGAAGGTGTTTTAGATGCCCGGGAAGAGGGTTTGCCCCGATACCTGGCGACGGTGGTAAAACCATTGGCGGAACGTTATCCCATTGACATGGATGCCGTGATACGGATAGAGACCATCGATGTGTCGCCTTTGGGAAGGGTCTATGTGAGTGAGTTGAATGAGAATTTTTTACTGATCAAGCCCAAGTGGTTGTATTCGGAACATGAGCTGGAAGAAGGGGAAGAGATGGAAACCCGGGTGGAGGAGGAAGACAGGGTGATGTTGATCACTCGTAAGAAAGAGATAGAGCAGCAATTGACGGATGCCTTGAAGGAATTGCATCCGAAGTTTGAAAATCAGAGTAACGGTTATTTCTACCTGAACTTTAAAGAGGCGCTGGAGAAAGGCTGGTTTCTGCAGTTCTATCACCGGATGCAGCAAATGGATATTCCGGTGTTGGGCATGAATAAACTGCGGAAGTTTAAATACAATACCCATGTGCCGCAATTCGAGATACTGGCCGGTCGGAACATCGACTGGTTTGATCTTACGATAAGGGTTAGCTATGGCGACCTGGTGGTGCCTTTGAACGAGCTGCGAAAAGCCATTTTAGGGCGGCAGGATTATATCTTATTATCCGATGGGAGCCTGGGGATCCTGCCGAAGGAATGGCTGGATAAATATTCGCTGTTATTGAGGATGGGGCAATTGCGGGAGGGGGGATTACGACTGCCGACCGTGCATTGGGCTGTTTTGCAGGAATCGGGTGGAGGGGATGAGGCTCTGCGCGGGGAGCTGGAAGAGAAGAGGCGGCGTTTGCTGGAAGTGGACAGGGACAAGGCCTGGCCAGTGTCTTCGGCTGTACAGGCAAAACTGCGGGATTATCAGCTGGGGGGATTCCAGTGGATGTGTCTGTTGGATGAGATGGGCTGGGGCGGCTGCCTGGCGGATGACATGGGTTTGGGAAAGACCTTGCAGACCTTGAGTTTTTTGCAGCATTTGGTGGAACGTTATCCGGAGGAGACGCACCTGGTGGTATGTCCGACTTCGTTGTTGTATAACTGGGAAGGTGAGCTAAAGAAATTTGTGCCGGGGCTGGACTGGCATATTCATTATGGCGCCGATCGGGCGTTGGACGAGGAGACCTTTCGCCGGGCGCACGTGATAATCACCAGTTATGGGATGGTGCGTAATGATATCGAACATTTTTCGCGTTGGAAATTCGGGTATGTCATCCTGGATGAAAGCCAGGCCATTAAAAACCCGGCCTCGCAGGTTCGCAAGGCAATACAGCAGCTGCAGGCGCGCAACCGGCTGGCGTTGAGCGGGACGCCTGTGCAAAATAATACGTTCGACCTGTATGCACAGATGGACTTTCTCAATCCCGGCATGCTGGGGAGCTCCGATTTTTTTCGGAGTGAGTTTGCCACGCCTGTTGATAAGAACGGGGACAAAGAGGCTGCGGCGCGGTTGAGGAAACTGGTTTATCCGTTTATCTTACGTCGAACGAAGGACCAGGTAGCGAGGGATCTGCCGGACAGGACGGAGATGATCCTCTGGTGCGAGATGGGGGATGAGCAGCGGAAGATCTATAATAGTTTTAAAGAACATTACCGGGAGAGTTTACTGGACCGGATAGCCGAAGAGGGGATGGGGAAGAGTAGTATCTATATCCTGGAAGGGTTGACGAAGCTGCGGCAGATATGTGATAGCCCGGCGATGTTGAAGGATGGGTCCTATCCGAATGTTTCGGCAAAACTGGAGGAGCTGGTTCGCGAGATAGAAGAGAATACGGGCCACCACAAGGCGCTGGTGTTTTCACAGTTTACGTCGATGTTGCAGTTGATCAGGGCGGCGTTGGAGGAGAAGGGGGTACCTTATTTGTACCTGGATGGCAGTGTGCCGGCGGAGGCGCGCCGGGAAAGCGTACGGAAGTTTCAGGAGTCGGAGGATACGAGGGTGTTTCTCATCAGCCTGAAGGCCGGCGGGGTAGGGTTGACCCTGACGGCGGCGGACTATGTTTACCTGGTAGACCCGTGGTGGAATCCGGCGGCGGAGCAGCAGGCGATAGACCGGAGCCATCGTATCGGGCAGGAGAAGAAAGTCTTTGCCTACCGGATGATCTGTAAGGATTCGGTGGAGGAAAAGATATTACAGCTCCAGGAGCGGAAGCGGGCACTGGCGGCGGACCTGGTATCGGATGAGGGGGGATTTGTGAAGCAGCTGACGAGCGAGGATGTGGTTTATTTGTTTAGTTAAGTATTAGATCGTGAACGACTGCTACGGCAGCTTTTTATAGTCGTATATAATTGCCCCGGTAGTGGTGGCGAGCAAAGGGCCTACCATGGATTTGAAAGCAGCATGAGCAGGATCGTAATATGTCGGGTCTGTAACGTAAGGCGTGCCTACATAAAAGTTTCGATCTCCTTCAGAGGCGAATGTCACAAAAAAGCCTACTTCCATACCCTGATCCGCCCCTTCCTTGCTGCTGGGAAATCCATACTCTATGTCCACGACATACGGCGCTCCATTTCTTATACACTTATTCTTTAAGTCCAGAAAAGCCGTGATGACATTCTGCTTTTGTGTTGCCGTGGTGCCAGCATTATATTTGAATAGTACAATATGCCGGATGGTTCCGGGATTATAGTTTCTGGCGGTTACAGCGGCCTGATCGACGGGAGGGGTCTGTGAATGGCCTTTGGTACAGTGAAAAGAAGCGATTAAGAGAGAAATAAAACATATTATTCCGGCTGCCTGGATGATCAGGGAACCTAAGGTTTTCGGGAACCTGGATTTGTTTTCCATTATCTTTTGATTTTAGAGTTTATGAATAACTATCTCCGCGTCATTGCGGGGACTATTACAGGTCGTAAGGTAGGCGAAAGACAAGGATGGGGAAATACCTAATTGTCGGTACGGCCAGGTAGCCGCGATTATGCTATTTAAAGCCCAGCCGCAGGAAGAGGTGACCGTTCAGCGGACGGATATCCGTCCCTGGTGTTGAAGACAGGCTTTGGAATGAGGCCGAAATAGATGTGCCCAGCTGGACAGATCCGAGGCGGTAGCCCAGCTCGAGTTCGCCGGCAAGGAAGGATGGTTTCAGAGAAGGCCAATCCGCGGAAGACTTCCGAACAGGTGAAAGGGAATCCGAGATGAGCTGGTTGTCCAAGGTTCTGACCGTAAGATTTTCGAGCAGGGCCGTGGGCTGCCAGTGGAGGCTCAGCCCCGCAGCTACCGACCAATGGTCGTTGAGGTGGCGCACATAGTGGAGGGCTATCGCTATCCCGCTGGTCTTGACCAGGCGGCTCGTCCTTGTCACGTTAGTGGTGTCGGTGGGAGAAAGCCGGCCCTGGCTAAGAGCTACCGGCTTATTACCGGCGAGAGTGGACTGATAGGGCTGAAACAGAAGGCGAAGGCCCTGGTTCTCTCCGAATGACCCGCTGATCCAGATATCAGGAATGGCCAGCAGGTAGGGAGCGGAATGTCCGTCGGTTCCAGTGAAATAATGATTGGCGTCTGGCAGCGGAGCCGGGAGGTTCCATTGAAGTCCGAAATTCAGCCGGGCGAACAGTCCTTTGTCCGCGCCTTTTGGTTTAGGATTTTTCTTCGTTGACTTATTATCCGTTTGGTTGCGGGAAACCGCTGCAGACCGGGGCTGGAGCGCCGTTGTTTGCGATGGATCGGGGAACGTCCGGTTTCCGACCGCGGCAAGGGAGAAGGAGCTATTGCCGGCATATGGAGCTTTTGTAGTTGTTGGCTTTTCTGTGGAGGCTCTGGCAGGGTCATTGCGGTTGCGGGACGTCGCCCTGTCGGTGCCGGCGCCTGATTCGTCGGTCAGGCATGTTGCGGGCTTTTGTATCTGAGTCTGCGGCGTGGACCGGGGGCCGCCAGTCTGGTTGACGGAGGTTTGTTGTTCAGGAACGGAACGGTTATGGCTGCTGCGCGCCCATAGCCATACGCCTGCGGCTGCCAGCAGCAAGCAGGCTGCCAGCCGATATATTAACAGGGGATGTGACTGCGCCGGCGCCATAGGTGGCTGGGCGCCTTCTTGTGAGGCATTGTCCAGCAGCGTCCGCATGCGGGCCCAGGCTTCGTCCGCCGGAATACCGGGGGCGGGATAGTCATCGTTCAGCACATGACGGAAACGGTGTGGTTGATCATTCATCATTAACGTTTGCTTCCTGGGTGATAATATTTTTCAGCCGGTTACGGCTTTCATTGAGGAGCCATTTTACCGTTCCTTCCTTCATATCGGTGGATTGTGCGATCTCTTTAATGGAATAGCCTTGCAGATAATACAAATTGCATACTACACGGGTGTTGGCAGGGAGCGCGTCGAGATAAGTGTATATGTCTTTCCATTCCAGCTGTTTAAATGGGTTGCACGGCCCGAAGTTTTCCATGGCTTCGTCAAGCTCAACTAAGGGTTCGGTTTTTTTTCCCCTGATCATTGTCAAGGCCGAGTGACGTACGATTGTGTAAGCCCAGTTGAAGAATTCTCCGCGGGACGAATCGTATTGTTCCAGCTTGCTGTATACAGTCAGCATGCCATTATTAAGCGCGGTCAAGGCAACGTGTTCGTCGTTAAAGAAGCTTCGGCACAGGGCAAAGAGCGGCGGGTAGAGCCTTCGATACAGCTCTTCCTGGCTCACCCTGTCGTGGCGTTTGCAACCGCTTAATATGTTTTTCAGGTCTTTCAATGTTGAGTACCGGCAAAAACAGTCGAACCGTAATTTTTTGCCTCAATATGCTGGTCAGTTCCGGGGAGCCGGGGTTTGCCCGTTGTTTTATAAAGAGGCATTCCTGCGAGGAATGCCTCCTGAAGATCAGGGTTAAGCCTTACTTCTATATGACCAGCGGCGAGATGGTCATCCGGCTGGTATCGGACCACGCAAATGTGAACTTGCGAGTAGATACCCCGGTGAACGCGATGCTGTCGGCCGCGCTACTGGCGGTGGGAACGGCAACCAGGTAGTTGTGGGATATCGCATAGCGTTTGGGTGTTTTGGCGGAGGTCAGCAAACCATATTTCCCGAGCGAATCATAGACAGAACGGGTCAGGGTAATGGAATCGTTGATCAATGCTACGGTAGCGTAGGGGCTTCCGGTACAAAGGGAATCCCGGCTATGAAGGGAATCCATGACTGCGGGCGGGTTGCTGAATGGAAGAGTCACAGGCTGGGTCACCCTAGTGTCCGATGTTTTGGTGACGGCCAGGCTGTCCATTCCGCCAGGATTGTGGTTGTTGTTACTGCTGGCTTTCTTAAACGAGAAGATGGCCAATGCTGCTGCTGCCCAGATTGCGATTGCGAATTTTAACTTTTTCATGGTGTTAAATTTTTGTGTTAATGTATTTTATCAAGGCGTCCTGCCTTGTAATAAGATAAACTACATGCTGCAGCAAAAAGGTTGGAAATGGGGAAATTTTTTTTTGGGGAAGGAATACCGGAGGAGATAATATAACGTAGATGGATACATGTTTAAAATAGCAACTGGCATGACAGTAAAACTAAGCTTTGCCCTGACTTCGGGCAATAGTTGTTTTTTGGTAGCTGCGTGGAATACACCGAATATTCGGTATTTTGGCGGGTCAGGCCAACGCGATGCCGTTGTCGGTGATGGTGATCTTTCTTTCTTTATAGAGGCGGCCTGTGGTCATTTTGAACGTTTTTTTGCTCATGCCGAAGAAGGAGTAGATGGCTTCGGGGTCGGATTTGTCATGGTAGGGCAGGTGGCCCTTATTTTCTTTTAAGAGGCGGAGGACTTTGGCGGCTGCGTCTTCGGTACGATCGTAGCCGGGCTTGCCTACGACTACATCAATCTGCGTTTCGCCGGAAGGAGATTCTGCGGCGGGCACGATGTTTTTAATAAAACCCTCGAACTTGTCGCCTACGCTGATGTCGCGGAAGATCTCGTTGAAATGGAGGACGCCGGTATGCTGGTTGTTGATGATGACGACATATCCGATGTCGGTGCGGCGGTAGACGGTGAGGTTGACGAGGTCTTTTTCTTTTACGGTGAGGTTCTCGTTGCTGAGAAGGGGTTCTAATTTTTCAGTAGCGGCGAGGCGGCCGGTTTTTTCGTCGATGTAGATCTTTACCAGGTAGTCGCCACCGAGGCGCATGCCGCTGAGCTGTTTGGATTTGGGAACGAAGAGGTCTTTCATCAGGCCCCAGTCCATAAAGGCGCCTAGCGGGGTGATGTTGACGACTTGAAGCTTTACGATATCACCCAGGATGCCTTTGGGGTGTTGGGTGGTAGCGATGAGGCGGTCTTCGCCATCGTGGTAGAGGAATACGGTGAGGGCATCACCCGGCCGGGCTCCGCGGGGGACGAATCGTTTTGGCAAAAGGATCCCTTCCTGGCCGTCGTCCAGGATGAGGCCGAAGTTCAATTCTTTTTTTACGGTAAGTGTGTTGTATTCTCCAATGCGGACCATGGGGCAAAGATAGTTGTTAAAGGGCGGGCGGGAAAATTTCGTAGATTCGGGTCCTTATGTCATCTTTTTCTTTTTCTTTTCGTTGTTTGGTATTGATGGCTGCGCTGGCTGCCGGCGCCTGCCACGACCGGGTAGAGCATAATATAACCCTGGGTGACGGAACCCGGTATACGAACGGGTCGGCTGATTCGCACGAGGTGAAATTACCGGATGGAAGTCATGTTGTGTTGCGGCCCGGTACGCAGGTTACTGTCGCGAAGGGCTTTGGGGTAAGTAATCGGGACCTGGAGCTGGATGGAGAAGCAATCTTCGAAATAACCGGCAGTGCGGCAAAACCTTTTGTTGTCCGTACCCGGAACCTGGAGATAGCTGTGCTGGGAACGAAGTTTCATGTGGATGCTTTCCGGAAGAATGCCGGTGAACAAGTAGACCTGCTGGAAGGGCGGTTACGGGTAAAGAAGTCCTATCACTCCGATACGGACAACGAGCCGGAAGTGCTGGAAGCCGGCGAGATGGTAATGATCAACCGGGACATCGACCTGATGGAAAAGGAGAAGATGAGCCCGGCTGAATTGGATAAGGTCAAAGCGATGAAATAAGCTGGGGCGCCGGGACGGGAGGCTGGGGCGCCGGCTGATAACTTATTATAGAGAGACCGGGCTGCATTTTGAGCAGGAAGGTCCGGGGCGGTTGCAGGGCCAGCAGCAGCTGGTCGCCGATGACTTCATAAAGGGCCAGCTCCTGGCTTATGTAGGTAATACTTACCTGGTGCTGTGAGGCGTCTTTTGCGTCTGATCTTATTAATTCAAACCGGTGTTGTCCGAAGGGGATGGTATGGATGTCCAGGGTATCCCTTAGGCCGGGCATCTGTTTATCCAGGGCGTTGATGATCCCTGCAATGGAAAAGCTTACTTTAAACGGAAGGGCGGGATTGGATTTCGGAAAGGTATTCTTTATCTCCGCCCAGGTGAAGAGGGGTTGACCCTTGGAGAAGGATTGTTGCTGGACACAGAACTCGGACCAGGTAGCATGAAAGACCTGTTGTTCGAAAGGGGTTGTGGCTGCCCGGTCGATGAGCTGACGCCAGGCGAGCCGGATATATGCTTTGGGCATATGTATAGTGTTAAATAAGTATAGAAAGTGACCCCGTACGAGGTCACTTTTCTTTTTTGATCGAGCTGTTCTCAGAGGGGGACACCCACTTTGAAAGTGGCTGCATAGCCGTTGGTAGTATCACCGGTAATAGTGATCAGTTCGCTGCTATATGAATCGGAAAAGACCTGGTCGCTTGAATTGGTGATCGAGTTCTGGCCGTGCGCTGAATAAAGGGACGTGCCGTATATTGTTGTATTCAGACTATCGGGGAAGGCCACCTGCGTGGTCTGTTTCAGCACGGAATTTACAAAAACTTCCACGTGGATATGAGTGACGCGGCCGGTGTACCAGCCGGGATAGATGGTCGTAAATTTTACCTGGCCGTTGCTGTCGGTCAATTGGATCCCGCGCAGGAAAGTTTTGCCGGTATTGTCCTGTGTGCCGAGGTAGCCGGGCTCGCTGTATTCTGAGTAATAACCGTCTTTATCGCAATGCCAGATGTCCACGCGCGCGCCGGAGATGACTGCGCAGGAGTTGTTGGAGTTGACGATGGTCAGGGTCAGGCTAAGGGGGAGGCCTGTTTTGCCTTCCTTGATATCGGTGCGAAAGATGGCAGAGTTACTACTCAGATCATAGGGGTAGGGACCTGCTGTTTCCGAGGGAGTGGCTGAGCAGCTGGTGGATGTGGTGCTGCCCGTGCTCGTGCTGTCTGTAGTGCTGCTACTGCTGCCGGAAGAGCCGCTGTTGGACTTGTTGCAGGCTTCGACGAGAATGGGGACTGAGGTGGCTCCTAACAGCAGGCTTTTGATGAATTTGGCTCGTGATTGTTCCATAGCTTAACATTTATCGGATTAACGGAGGTGTATTGTGCTGAGCTGCTTGCTTTTTTCGGTTTAACAGGATGGTTGAGGTAAATGACCTGAATGTTGAGGTTAGCGGGTGAATTTTTGGAAGAAGGCGGTTTCGTAGTTGCTGCCGATGGGGATTTCGTAACCGGCAAGGGAGATGGTTTTGTTGCGGACGTTGTCGATGCGGCGGATGGATACGATGTAGGAGCGGTGGGTGCGGATGAATTCATCGGGCGGAAGCATTTCGAGCATGTTTTTCATGGTCATGCGGGCGAGGAAGGGGCTTTTGTTTTCGCGGTGGATTTTGAGGTAGTCGTCTGCGGCTTCGATGAAGAGGATGTCGGCGACGGGGATACGGATCAGGCTGTAGTCTGCGCGGATGAGCAGGGCTTCGGAAGGTTGGTTGGGGTTTGGGGGTTGGTTTTGGTTGTCAGGGTTCTGGCGGAAGGAGAAGTATTCGGCGGCTTTGGCGACAGCTTGTTGGAACCGTTCGAGGGTAAAAGGTTTTAGCAGGTAGTCGATGGCATTGAGGTTGAAGCCTTCTACTGCGTACTGGCTATGGGCGGTGGTGAAGATGGCAAGGGTGGCCGGGCCGATGGATTTGTAGAGATCGAGTCCTGTCAGGGACGGCATTTGGATATCGAGAAAGAGCAGGTCGACGGGGGAGGATGACAGGTAGCGCAGGGCTTCGGCCGGGGATAGAAAAGTTTGTTCGAGCCGGAGACCTTCTGTCCGGTTGCAAAAATTGGAAATCACTTTTAGCGCTGGTGCTTCGTCGTCTATGGCAATGGCCTTTATCATATCAGTTTCAAAGTTAGGGAAACGGAGAAATCTTTAACTCCGTCGTCGATGTGTAAGGTAAATCGTGCCGGATAGAGGAGTTGTAAACGTTGCCGGGTATTTTGGATACCCAGGCCGCTGGGGATGGGGATTGGTTGGGGCAGGGTTATTTTTTTATTGGTCACCAGCAGAATAAGCTGATCGTCGTGGATGTCGATACGGATGAGGATGGCGGATGGCTCTTCGGGGTTGATGCCATGCTTAAATGCGTTTTCTATAAAAGGTATGAGTAACAGGGGGACAATGTTTTTTCCTTCGGGCTGGCCGGAGATGGAGAGGTCGACGATGCTACTGCCTTCGAAGCGGGTTTGTTGCAGCTGGACATAGTCGGACAGATAGGTGATCTCCTGTTCGAGGGGTACTTTTTCCCGGCTGGTTTCGAGCAGGACATAACGCATCATCGACGATAGTTTGACGATGGCATCGGGTGTGCGGTCGGATTTTTCGAGGGCCAGCGAATAGATGCTGTTCAGGGTATTAAAAAGAAAATGTGGGTTGACCTGGCCTTTGAGGTAGGCGAGTTCGGCGTGGAGTTTTTCTGCTTCGGCTTTTTTCCAGCGGTCGCGGATTTTGAGCAGGAGTGCAAGAAAGAGGACGACGAGAAAAAGGAAGAGATGTTGGTTGAGATCCCAAAAGAGGTGGGGAGTATGAAGGGGGCGAACGTCGCGGCCAGGTAAGATGGGGCCGGGCGAACCGGGGTAGGGTGGCGGGTAGCCGGCGGTGAAAGGGGGATGGTCGGGTAACCGGACGAAGAGGCTGGGCAACCCGATGATAAGGATGAAGGCAAGCACATTGATCAATATATAGAATAAGTATTTGCGCCGGAAATAGAGGTGGGGTATGAGAAGGTAAAAGTTGGCATAGAAGACGCCGAGCACCACCACATAGGCGATGATGTCGCGCTGGGTAGGCGGATTGGTTAAATAGGAGCGGAGACTTAGGGATTCCGGAGAGAAGAGTAAGGGTAGGGATAGGAACACGACACAGCCGATGAGGTGCAGGAGTATCTGTTGTGTTTGGCGGTTCATGGCCTAAGTTAGGGTTTTTTGGTGGGGAAGACGGAGGCCCATTGGGAAAGGACGGAGCTTATTCCCCTTCGTCTTCGGCAAAGGTCAGGACATAGTTGTTGTTGTCGGTGATGGAGAATTCTGTGGCGCCGTAGAAAGTTTTTTGCAGACCCTGGATGACGTTGACTTTTCCTTTTATATTGTCGAAGAAGGCGCGGATATGAGACAGCTTAATATAGAACAGCAGCGAACCTCCATCCTGGCGGCTGATGGCGGGGAGGGTATCGCCAAGACTTTCGATCGTTTGGAACATGATACTCACATTACTATTGGTCATCATAGCCCAAACGAGATCGCCTTCACCCTGGGCAGGGATAAGATCGCCTGCACTCCGGGCGGGAACAGACATGATCAATTGGAAACCGAGCTGGCTGTAAAAGCTGATAGTAGCATTGATATCTTTTACGAAGATGTTGGGGGAAAGGGAGTCCATTGTGCTGATTTTGTTTGGTGAAGAAATTATGGAGCACTAAAATACTAAATTATTTAGTATTTTTAAATTATAGCGGCTTTTTTTTGTAACATTAGGATTATGGCGGCAGGTTACCGGTATGGGCCGGAGGTGGACTATGACATTGATTGTCTGGTTTGGGGAAAATCGTTTAAATTGGAGGTATGCTGCACGTTATATCTTACCAGATTGCAGATAGTATTGATGTCAAGGCATTCAGGGCGGCCTATAAGGAAGGTATTTATCATTATGATGCCGACGAGTTGTTTTACAAGATGGGAGAGGAGACCTTCGTATACATTTTTAAATATGGGGTAGTTTGCTTTTTGAATTGCGATGAGGCACGGACGGAGGAGTTTTTGAAGAAGATAGCACCTTATTGTAAGAATGTGTTCGAGCTAAAGCTGAGCGAGGAGTTTGAGGTGGAGACGAATGCCCGGGAGAACAAATTCGGTTATAATAAGATAGAGATTGTAAAACCGGATATCGAGGTATTAAGACTGATCATGCTGAATGTCAGTCAATCGGTGGCCCTGGATTATTTTTTGGAGCAGACCAACCTGCTACAGGAAGAAACCAACGAATATACCTCGCGATTGGAGCAGAAGGGGCGGCTGGATATATCGAGGCGGAACCTTAGAATGTATATCGGCAAGACGCTGAACCTAAAAAACCGTATTGCGGAAAACCTCTATATATTCGATAGCCCTCCCGAGACCTGGGAAGATGAGAATCTCAACCGGATAGACCTGGGGCTCAAACGGACTTTTGACCTGCAGGAAAGGTTCAGGGATATCAAAGAAGGTCTGGAGATCGTCAAGGAGAACCTCGAACTTTTTAAAGACCTGCTTCAATATCGCAATAGCACTTTCCTGGAATGGATAGTAATCACACTTATTGCTGTCGAGGTGCTCAACCTGCTGATCGATAAACTTTTCAAATTTTAGTTGCGGAGAAAATTTTAATTCGGGAGAATTCACTGCATGTAACAGGCGGGGATAACCGTTATTATGTCCTTTGTACACATTAAAATCATCGAAAAAGGACTACAAACCTGTTATATTTAATATTTTATAATTTGATTTTAAGTATTTGATTATCAAATTTTTGATTTGATGATCCGGGTGATTTTTGGTTATATTTCTTATACTAACCGAATATAAATTGCATTCCGCTCCGCGAGTTTTTTCCTTTGAAGACGAACCATATGAGATCGTCTTCTATTCCTTAACATAACAATTAACTGTTTATGACTAAGCAACGATTGCTGAGCGGAATGCTTGTATGCATTTTCCTTCTTCTTCTTTTGCCTTTTGCCAGGGCTCAGAATAAAACCGTCACGGGGACGGTGTCGGATGATAAAGGCGGCCCTTTATCGGGAGCAACTATAAAAATCAAGGGCAGTTCCAACGGGGTCAATTCGGATGTTTCGGGCAAATTTAGTTTGTCTGTTCCCGGCAATGCAACGGCTTTGCTTATTTCCTATGTAGGTTTTGAAACCCAGGAAGTGGGTCTAAAGGGTGCTTCCGATCTGCGGATAGCCCTGCAGCCTGCCCATTCCGCCATGGACGAAGTGGTAGTTGTAGGGTATGGAACGCAGAAAAGAAAAGATGTAACGGGCGCTGTAGCCTCCGTAAAAGGCTCCGCCATCAAAGACCAGCCTGTTACCAGCATTACTGCAGCCTTACAGGGACGGGCTGCAGGGGTAGAGGTCATCAATAATTCGGGACAGCCGGGTGCTTCGACGCCTACGATAATTATCCGGGGGCTTTCTTCCCTGCACCAGCCTGCGCCGCTGTACATCGTCGATGGGGTGCGGGTGCCGGGTGACAATATCAATATCCAGGATGTGGCAACGGTGGATATCCTGAAAGACGCTAGTGCAGCTGCCATTTACGGGTCGGCTGCCGCGGGCGGGGTCATTCTTATCACCACCAAAAAAGGATCGGGAGCCAAACCTACGGTCAATTTCAATGCGCGTTATGGCATTACCAAGCCTAAGCTGGTGGACAATCTGCTGGGTAAGGCTGACTACATCAAGCTCGAGAATGTGATCAACCCTTCTTACTTCAAGAATGCGGCGCACACGGATACGCTGGCCAATACCGATTGGGTGCATGCTTTGTATGGCAATGCTTACGAGCAGAACTATAATCTTTCGGTATCGGGGGCGTCTCCTGTCGTCAACTACCTCTTTTCCGGATTCTACAACGCGCAGAAAGGTATTTTTATCCGCAACTATTCCAATATAGGCGGGGCCCGTATCAATACGGATTATAAACTAGGTAATATTTTCAAGATAGGTGAGCAGATCGCTTTTTCGCAGCGTAAAACTGCGCCATTGGTCGGTGCTGAAGCCCAGCTTCACAATGCCCCATTCCGTACTTCGCCGGTGATTCCCATCAAAAACGGGGACGGAACCTGGGGAACCGTTCCGCCCGGTTATGGCATTCAGTTCGGTGCGCCCAACCCGGTGGGGGCTGCGTATTCCGCCAATGCGAATGACATCCAGAACAATTTCCAGGGGAATGTCTATGGGGAAGTGAAACTACCGTTGCACCTGAATTTCAGGACAACGCTGGGTTATTCCTATTTCCAGCAAACGCAGGACTATTACCAGGCGCCTTTCAATTTCGGGGCTGTCGTTAATTCGACGAACTCGCTGATGAAGATGTACAACCAGAGCAGCCAGCTGCTGAGTAATTTTGTGTTGACATACGACCAGGAGTTCGGTAAACATCATATTACTGCAGTTGCCGGTTACGAGGAAATCTCGGCCCGGTATAATAACCTGAACACGACGGTGTCTGCAAACGGTCTGCCCAACTATTCGATCATCACGACTTCGCAGTCGACGACAACGGCTACCGGTGCATATGATCCGAACAGCCTGATCAAGTCGGAATTTGGCCGCATCAACTATAATTTTGACAACCGGTATTATCTGTCAGGGTCTATCCGGCAGGATGCGAACTTCACCGTGTTCGGTCCGGACAAACAGCGGGGAACGTTTACGGCCGCTTCGGCCGGCTGGAATATCAGCGACGAAGCTTTCTTTCAGCCTTTGCAACCCACGATCAGTCAACTGAAACTTCGCGGCAGCTATGGTACGCTGGGTAACAGCAATGTGCCGCCTTATCAATTTGCGGCCTTTTATGGTCCGTATTCCGGTGTGGCCGGTTTTGGCAATACGTCCGTGAACGCTGCCAATTTTGCTCCGGGTGCGCCTTTATATATCGGGTCTTCCATCAACACGATCCCTAATTCAAACCTGCACTGGGAGACGGTTAAAGAAACAAATATCGGATTGGACGGAGAGTTGCTGAACGGGAAGGTATACTTCAGCGTGGAGTGGTATAATAAGACGACCAAGGACATGTTGTATGCGCTGCCTCTGCCGCCGAACTCAGGGTATTCATCGCCTTTTTTCACCAATATCGGGAGCGTGAGCAGCAAGGGGGTGGATATCCTGCTGGGATATAAAGATAGGGTGGGTGACTTCGGTTATGATATAAGTGTCACGGCCGGATTCAACAAGAACAAGGTGACTAACCTGGATGGAATCGCCACGGATGCATTGTATGATGGTTACAATTATTACAACAATGGGAATGAAGGTTATGGTGTAATGGCGAATCAGCCGATCACGGTCACTAAGAATGGGCTGCCTTTTGGTTCGTTTTACGGATATAAAGTAGTGGGTACGTTTAAGACAGACGCCGAGGCGGCAGCCAGCGCGCAACCGAACGCCCATGCCGGCGACCTGATTTTTGCCCATGACCCGAAAAATGGCACTACGCTGGGTACGGCTGATCAGCAGGTCATCGGTAATCCCAATCCGAAGCTGGTGTATGGTATCAATATCCGGCTCAACTATAAAGGATTTGATGCAGCGCTGCTCTTTAATGGGGTGGCGGGTGCAGATATTTTTAACGGGGTAAAGGCATATGAGCAATTTCCTTTTGTCAACGATGCGAATGTTACCACCAAGGCGTTGAACGACTCTTATTTTGGCAACAATGGTTTGACCTCACAGCCGCGGATGGGATTTGTAAAACCGGATGGAACCTTCGTTGCCGACCCGAATGGGAATTACACCAAGGTGAACAGCTATTTCGTCGAGAGCGGCAGTTATCTGAAGCTGAAGAACCTGCAGGTAGGATATAGCTTTTCCAGTGCAGTGCTGGAGAAATTGAAGATAAAGAGCGCGAGGATCTTCGTGATGGCCAATAACCTGTTTACTATCACTAAATATTCCGGTCTGGACCCTGAGGTTGGAAGCGCATTCTCCCATGCTAATCTGAGCGGTTATGTCGGCGGTACTGTCGGGGTGACCACGAGGGGGCTTGACGCTGTTTCGCAGTATCCGCAGAACCGTATTTACTCGGCTGGGATCGATTTGAATTTTTAACGCGGACCGGGAAGGATAACCTTAAAAAATAAAACTTATTAAGATGTTTAAGAAAATAGCTTTTTTAATAGTTCCGGTAGTCCTGCTGGCGGCGGGGTGTTCCAAGGACCCCAAGCAGGTAGTGCCTACCAATCTTTATTCACTGACTACTTATCCCAATACGATCGACGGGTTGAACAGCGTGCTGGCGACGGCTTATTCCGCCATGCGGGATGCCAATATGTTTGGTTTTAATTACCTGCCGAAGGCTATGGCCAATTGTACACATGCCGCCGATGATGGCGGATATGACGCCGGCTGGGTGGAGATGTGCAAAACTGATTTTACGAATACCAACTCCTATGCATTGGGGGTATGGCAGGTTTGTTATGCCGGTATCAAAAACGCCAATACGGTCTTGCAGGCTTCGGACATCTATATGTCCAAGTATGCTCATCCGGGCGAGGAAGGGACCGTGAATCTTATCAGGGGGCAGGCGTATGTCTTGCGGGCCTATTACTATTTCACGCTGGAGACTTTGTTTGGACAGGATAATGTACCAACGGGCGGCAGCGGGCTGGGTGTACCGATCGATACGGTGCTTTCCACTTCGCTGGCCGGTTCGCAGGTACCGCGCGCTACCAGTAAGGCGGTGTGGACTTTGGTTGAAAGCGATCTGAACCAGGCGATCAATTTACTGCATGGGCAGGTATGGACGGGAAATGACCGGGGTAGGGCCAGCGAGTGGGCTGCGAAGGGTTTATTGGGTAAGGCATATGTGTTTGCAAAGGACTATGCCAGCGCAAAACCGGTATTGCTGGATGTCATCAAGAACAGTGGTAAAACGCTGATGCCTTTCTCAAAATACAAAGATGCTTTTATCGGTATCAGCGCCAATGAATTCAATGAAGAGTCGCTGTTTGAGCTGAATATCGATTATTCTGCCAATGGCAACTATGGAGTTTATGGGGGGGCGCCCAATTCGACCAGTATCAACGGGCTTATCTGGAGCCCCTGGGTGGTGGGAACGGATGGTAAGGAAAATGATGCCATTCCGCTGGGGTATGGGAATGAGCAGGTACACGATAAAAATGTGCTGCGTTACGGCTTTCCGTTACCGCCTTATACGCTGGTGACCAACCCGGCTTTTGATCCTTCAAAGAAAGAATCGCCATCTAATCCTGCCATGATCATGGACCCTGCTTATAAGACGAGCTCGCTGGCGGTAAGGACCAACAAAACGGCTGATCCCCGGCTCTTTGTGAATGCCCTGCAGCCCTGGGTCGATTCGGCCGTCAATTCTCCGGCGGGGGGTTATACGCCGGGGACGGTGCCTACGGCGGGTTTTGTGCCGGTATCGCGGCCGGCCGGGGCGCCTGATCCGACTGTCTATAAATGGAGCTTCCGGAAGTATGCGCCTATCTTCAGTAATGTGAACAATGTTCCGGGTGGACAGGCCGATGGGGCGAATATCTATTTGTTGCGGCTGGCGGATGTATACTTGCTGTATGCAGAAGCTTGTATCAATACTTCGGATCCTGCAACGGGGCTTGAATATATCAATAAGGTGAAGCGCAGGGCCTATGGATTGGATGTGGCAGCGCCTTCTGCCGTGGACTATGCGTCGCTCACGAGTACTACGAGCGCCGCTGCTGCGGGTGATCCGGTATTAGGGAACAATCCCCTGTATTACGAGCGCTGGGCAGAACTGTTTAATGAGGGGCATTGGTGGCAGGATGTATGCCGTTGGCATTTGGGTAAGTCTGAGGCGTCCTTTTATGTGAAGAATATGGCGACCAGCGCGCTTGCTTTCCCGGATAAGTCTTATGCGTGGCCGATCCCGTTGCAGGAGACTAATGCGAACTCGAAGATATCGGGGCAGCAGAACCCGGGGTATTGAGTGTCCTGAATGATGCTGAGATCAAATTAGTTCTTTGATTTTATGATTCAATGCTCTGCAGACGATGATGGTGGGTCCATCGGAGGCGGCTTGCAGGAGCAGCCTTCAAACCACCTTTAGCTGCTGCAATTAAGAGTTGTGGTAGTGAGCATGAAAGGAAAAGGCATGGTAGACATGTCAGGTACGTGCTAAGAAGACGAACGAAGTGAACTGTCGCCAGAGGCGTCGAAAGTGTTAGACGATGCCAAAACCAAGGTCCAGTACCGTCTTTGGGAAGAGCAGCAAAGGAACCTGTTTACTGTTGCTGCGGCATCCGGCGTATAGACAGCGTGATCTTAGCACAGGCGTTTGCGGGGAACAGGAGAACCTGTCGCCAGAATGGCAAGAGAAAATATCAAGCTGCAAGGACAGCAAGATAGAAAGTATCGATGACTGGCACAGGGACAGAAGCCTTTGTAGTAGCGCTGAAGTTCCTGTAATGGGGATGGAGCGAAGGGAGGCTGTTATCAAGTTTTTATTCATGGACGAAAACTGACTATGTCAGGAGGTACGAAAATGAGCAAAACAAAACGGTTTAGTATTAGTCGGCGACTGGTGAGCCTTGCCTATCAGAAGGTGAGATCGAACAAAGGAGCCGGAGGAGTGGATGGAGTAAGCATGGAAACGTTCGGGGAATCGTACAAGGATCATTTGTACAAGCTATGGAACCGGATGAGTTCAGGAAGCTACCTGCCACCTGCGGTAAGACTGATGGAGATTCCGAAGAAAGGAGGCGGACTAAGGCCTCTGGGTATACCCACCATAGCCGACCGGATTGGCCAGACAGTAGTAAGGGGTCTGCTGGAGCCATCATTGGAGTTGATCTTTCACAAGGACTCCTATGGCTACCGGCCTGGGAAGTCGGCAGTGGAAGCGTTGTCGCGGGCAAGGGAAAGATGCTGGAAGCTAAACTGGGTGTTGGACATCGATATCCGGGGATACTTCGACAACATCCCACATGATCTGCTGATGAAGGCGGTGCGGAAGCACTGTCAGGTCAGGTGGATGCTGCTGTACATCGAAAGATGGCTGAAGGCGCCGTTGCAAAAGGCGGACGGAACGATAGTTGAGCGGACCAAGGGGGTTCCTCAGGGTTCGGTGATAGGACCAGTACTGGCGAATTTATACCTGCATTACTGCATGGACAAATGGCTGGAAAGGGAGTATCGGAACTGTCCGTTCGAGCGATACGCGGACGATGCTCTCATTCATTGCGGGAGCCTGAGTGAAGCGAAGAAGCTGAAAGAGGCGTTGACGAAGCGACTGGAAGGATGCGGGTTAGAACTACATCCTGAAAAGACGCAGATCGTGTACTGCAAAGATAGCAACAGGAAGCAAAGAGGTTACCCTAAAATGTCATTTGACTTTTTAGGCTATACATTCAAACCCAGATTGGCGCAGAATAGTCAACGGGGTGAATGGTTTACCAACTGGCTGCCTGCGGTGAGCGGAAAGTCAATGAGCTCGATGAATGAGAAGATGCGCAAATGGGAAGTGTTAAAGAAAACGACCAACACGATACAGGAGGTTGCAGCAATGATCAACCCTGTATTGAGAGGCTGGATCAATTACTACAGTAAATTTTACAAAACAAAACTTGTCAATTTTATGCACATAGTAAATGTAAAACTTGCGAGCTGGGCAAGACGAAAATACAAGAACCTAAGAGCCAGCGAAATGAAAGCGATAAGGTGGCTGCACAGGATATCGGTCCGTGAGCCTAATCTGTTCGCTCACTGGTCACTCTTAGGATCGAAACCAACGATTTGATAACCGGAGCCGTGTAACGGGCGACTGTTACGCACGGTTCTAACAGAATCTCAGGCTGTGATGCCTGGGTTTACTTACTAGGATCATGTACCTATTACACATGCCGGTGGGGTCCCGCTGGGGACACTGACGGATATCTTTATTTGAGAAAATGTTTCATTATGTTACCCTACAAGGTTATTGCTTGCTTTTGCTTATTGTTTTGTTTTTGTTTGGTGGAGGTGCGGGGGGAAGGTCGATTTCAGCGTGGAGATCAGGAGACTGTTCAGTTGGGGAAGGTGAAACTGACGGTTACGCTGAATGGGGAGGGGACTCCGGTATATGCTGTGAATTTTGGGGACAAACCGCTGGTGTTGCCTTCACGGCTGGGATTTGTGTTGAAGGAGGACAGTGCTTTTTATAGGGGATTTGTTTTGCGCGGGGTAGAGCGGAGGTCGGTGGATGCCACCTGGCAGCCGGTGTGGGGGGAGGTGAGGGATATCCGCAATCATTATGAGGAGCTGACCCTTCATTTGGAGAAGGCCGCGGTGACCGATGTGGCTTCCGTTGCCGGAGCAGGGGGATCGGGGGCGCCGGAACGCTGGCTGGATATTGTCTTCCGGGTGTTTGAAGACGGGGTTGGATTTCGCTATGTTTTTCCCAAACAGCCGGACCTGAAATATTTTATTGTGACCGATGAGCTGACGCAGTTTGCGCTCGTAGGCGATCATAAGACGTTTTGGATACCCGGCGACTACGACACCAACGAATACCCCTATACTACCTCTGCGTTGAGCCAGATAGACAATGCCGCCCTGGTGGCGGCTTCGACGGAGATATCGGTTCGGCTGGCGCCTGATCCCCAGTCTGTACAGACGCCGTTGATGATGAAAACGGCGGACGGGGTTTACCTGAACATTCATGAGGCGGCGTTGGTCGATTATCCGGCCATGCAGCTGCATGTGGACCGGCAGCATTTTGTATTATCGGCTGAACTGGTGCCGGATGCAGTGGGCAACAAGGCCTACCTGCATGCTCCTTTTGCAACGCCCTGGCGAACGGTGATCGTCAGTGACAAGGCGACGGATATACTGGCGTCGAAGCTGATCCTGAATCTGAATGAGCCTTCGAAGCTGGCCAGTACAGACTGGATCCATCCGATGAAGTTTGCGGGTATCTGGTGGGAGATGCAGACGGGGAAAAGCACCTGGAGCTATTCTGACTATGCCGACAGCGTATTGGCTTCGGGGATGGCCGGGAGTGGGGTGGTTGCGGGGGCGCTCATTCCCAATGGCCGGCATGGGGGAACGACGGCCAACGTAAAACGCTACATTGATTTTGCTGCTGCAGGTCATCTGGATGGAGTGCTGGTTGAAGGATGGAATGTGGGTTGGGAAGATTGGTTTGGAAACTGGAAGGAGAATGTGTTTGACTTTGTTACGCCCTACCCGGATTTTGATGTCCGGGAGCTGACGGCTTATGCAGCGTCAAAAGGCGTGCAGCTGATCATGCATAATGAGACTGCAGGTTCGGCGACGAATTACGAGCGCCAGATGGATACAGCTTTCAGGTATATGTCCCGTTGGGGTTATCATGCCGTGAAGACGGGTTATGTAGGCAGGATCATTCCAAGGGGCGAACACCATGATGGACAGTGGATGGTTGAGCATTACCTGCGGGTGGCGCAGAAGGCAGCGTTATACCGGGTGATGCTGGACGCGCATGAGCCGGTTCGGCCTACGGGTCTGCAACGTACCTATCCCAACTGGATGGCTTGCGAGGCCGCGCGGGGCAACGAATTCAATGCATTCAGCCAAGGGAATGCGCCCGAACATGAAACGATCCTGCCATTCACGAGACTGATCGGGGGGCCGATGGATTATACGCCGGGCATTTTCAGGCTCAGGGGGTACTCTCCTGTTGCCGGCCGGCAGGTGCATACGACTTTGGCCAAACAATTAGCCTTGTATGTGACCCTATACAGCCCGTTGCAGATGGTGGCGGACCTGCCGGAGAACTATGCGTTGCATCCGGACGCCTTTCAGTTCATCAAAGACGTACCGGTGGACTGGGATGATACGAAGATACTGGAGGCGGAGCCGGGGGACTATTTGACGATCGCAAGGAAGCAAAAGGGTTCGGGGAATTGGTATATGGGGGCTATTACGGATGAGCATGGGCGGACGGTGAATGTGGGGCTTGGTTTTTTGGAAAAGGGGAAAAAATATAAGGCCGTGGTTTATAAAGATGGAATTAACGCGGACTGGAAGGAGAACCCGGAGGCGTATGCTATCGAGACGCTGACGGTGGATAGCCGTTCGCAGTTGGTGGTGAAGCTGGCGCCGGGCGGCGGGGCTGCGGTGAGCATTATACCGTTTTGAGAGGCGGCCTTTAGATAGTTTTGATCTCCATGATCCGGTGTTCGAACTCTTCGTTGGGGACGATGGATTTGTTTTTGATACGGGTCTTATAGGTGTTGATCGTGTTGACGGAGTATTCGAGGATACGGGCTATTTTTTCATTTTCGTGGATGCCCATCCGGATAAGAGCGAAGATGCGCAGGTCGGTGTTGAGGAACTCGTGGTCTTTCAGCTGGAAATGGTCTTCTTCCGGGAATAGATCGTTAAAGCGTTGGATGAAGTCGGGGAAGAGCTTGAGGAAAACTTTGTCGAAGTTCTGCAGGAGGTCTTCTTTTTCTTTTTTTAGATTGGTATTATTGACCAGGGTAATGATATCTTCCCATTTTCGGTAGGCAATTTTTTGTTCGAGTGATTTTTTAAACTTTTCGATCTTGGCGAAGAACTCGGAGTCGGCGTTGAAGAAATAGCCGATGTATTCTTCTTTAATTTTATTGGCTTCGGAGAGTTTGTTATTGGTTTCTACTAGGCGTTGGTTGATGGCTTGTTCCTTGACGTGAGCCTCGGTAATAATAAGCTGGGCGGCTTTGAGGCGATGGACCTGACGTAAGACGGTGATCACGAGGACAATGACTACCACGAGCAGGAAGGTAGCGATGATCGACCAGGTGAGCAGGATGCTTTTCTGCTCTTCTACGCGGCTGACTTTTTCACCTTCGATGAGGGGGAGGATGGCACTGACCTGAACCTTACGTTGCCGGGCGCCGTAAAAGACGGCATCCCGGATGGCGACCTCAATATAAGAGGACGCGTTGCGGACGTCTCCTTTTTTATAAAGCAGCTGTGCTAAATTGAAGATGGCTGCGGTTTCTTTGGTGGAAGACTGGATGTCCGCGATGGCGGCCCTGATGAGCAGGACAATAGCGGAATCGGTTTGCCCGCTGGTGATATAGATATCGCTAAGGGTGGAAGTGGTGACTGCCAGCTGGTGCAGGGTGAGGTCTGCCCGGCTGAGCAGTTGCCCGAAATCGGCCAGGGCTTCGGACGGGTGGCCGGTCTTGATCTCCCTCAGTCCCTTGAAATAGGAATAGCTAAATGAGTTTTTTGAATAGAGCTGCAGGGCGGAATCTATGTAGCTGTTGCCCTTTTGCGTATAGGCCGGGGTATTGTACCTGTCATTGTCGAAGTCACCCAGGTCATAATAATAACGACCCATGAGGGAGTAGTATTCTGCCTGGAGGCTATCTGGTGCGCCGTGGATGCTGATCTTGTTGAGGGAGTCATGGGTTTCTTTGAACATACCGGAGGAGAGCAGGCAGAAGCCGAGTTTTAACCGGGCATAGGTTATCCGGGTAGGATCACCAAGTTGCAGGGCTGTTTCCTGGAGCTGGCGGGCATAGGTAAAAGCGGAGTCGTAATTAAAGACCTTATATTCTTCATACAGGCGGAGGGTGCCGTCAAATAATCCGGTGAGGTCGTCCTTTTTGATTCCAGCCAGAGCCTTTCTGAGCTGGTCGATGGTTTTTTCTTTCCCGGCATCGTATTTCGGAGAGGCTTCAATGGCCTGATTTAGCTGATGAAGGAGGATGTTGATTTTATCCGGTCTGTTTTGACACCAGGCAGATGATAGGGCAAGGAGTAGAAACCCAGTTAGGATTTTTCTCATAATCGTAGCAATGATTGCCAAAAATATCAGAAAGAAACAGTATTTACTAACGGAGCTGCTGTTTTTTATTTTTATCGGGATGGAAGGATGGGTATAACGGCTGCATAAATTTTGCAACTGCATGAATTTCGCATTGGGGCAGTTGGGATAAGGGAAAAAAAGAAGCCCAGATAGAAATCCAGGCCGTTGCTAAAATCCAATATCCTATTAAAAGCCATATTATCTATTGCAAATTGAATTCCACTTTGGTCTAAAGCGGAAAATGTCCATTTTTGTGTGGACAGATGTGGAGGATAATCCTCAGTAGGGGTGGTAATTTCTCAATTCGTATTTTTACAGTATGATCACAGAAGAAGATAAAACATTTCTCCGGCTGGCTATTGAGTTGGCTAAGCGCGGGGTGGAAGAGGGGCAGGGGGGGCCATTCGGATGCGTCATTGTTAAGGAGGGGGAGGTGATAGGGAAGGGGTGTAACGGGGTTACGTCGACGAATGATCCGACGGCGCATGCTGAAGTTATGGCGATCCGTGATGCTTGTCGTTATTTGGGGGATTATCAGTTAACGGGTTGTGCTGTTTATACTTCCTGTGAGCCTTGTCCGATGTGCCTGGGTGCGCTGTATTGGGCAAGGCCTGATCGGGTAGTATATGCGGCTTCGCGGTTTGAGGCTGCGGAGGCTGGGTTTGATGATGCGTTTATTTACGAGGAGATTAATTTACCGGATGGGGAAAGGCGGATACCGTTCGTGCACGGGGTTATGGCCGAGAGTAAGGAGGTATTTGCTTTGTGGAGGGAAAAGGGGAATAGGAAGTTATATTAGTGGTGCGGCGCAGGCTGTGGCGCGCAAAAAAACCGGCCCACCCTGGGGTGAAACCGGTACACTAAAAAATGGATAGGCTGGTATTGGTTATGATAAAGGAAGCAACGGCTTACCTGGTTATTTGTTCTTTCTGCTATAGACCTGCCAGTTTTCGGAGCTATTTGCCCGGAGGGTGATGACTGAGTCAGCGTTTTCCACTGTTACATAATAGCTGTTTGTTCCGTCGCCATTGAATTCAAACAGGTCGGTGATCCAGTAGTTGGAGTAGTCCCTTTTCAGATCGAGCAGCAGCTGGATAGGCAGCTGGTTGGATATGATGTTACGGGTTACCGCCAGCAATTCTCCGTTGTCGGAATAGAAGGCATAAAGGACTATGTCGTTCATTTTAAAAGTCAGCTTGTTGTAGTTGGAGTTGGTTTCGATTCCCATCAATTCTGCTTTTTTGAAATCTTTCTGGAAGGAGGCCTTGATCCGATCGGTTTTGTCTGTAGGAGTAGCGAAGCTGCTGGTGATACCGACGGTTAAAAGCAGGGCTACTGCGAAGGCTAATTTCTTACTACTGTTGATAAGAGTTTGGCTGAGTGAGTTGGTTGAGCGTTTCATATACTTTAATTTTATTGGTTTTTTGCTGATTGTTTGCATAACAAAGATAGATCTTTTAATAAGTACTATACAATACATAGTACATTGAATGGCATATTACCGATGTGAACGGTAAAAATCCGGGGATGGATGTGGCCGGAGTATCTGGGATGCCGGTTGCCGGATTTTTGGGCCGGGTAGAGATGCCCAGGATCTGCGCGGCGGAATGTTTTTGTTGTTTCATATTATCTATTATTTGATGGCCGTTTGGGGGTTTTTGTTGCCCCCTTGGGTTATGCTGCTAAATGCCAGCGGGATGCCACAAAAATTTGGTGCTGAAAATCAATATGTTATATTTTTTTTGACGAAACTGACCGTCCGGTTTTGATAAAGTCAGTGTTCGGTTTTGGATGGGTAGGGCTGGAAGGAGGTGAGGTGGGTGAGGGGAAAGCTGGGATGGAAGGAGGTGAGGTGGGTGCGGGTGAGGGGGCGAAGTTTGGGGTGGCGAGGAAGGTGGGGGACGGGAAAGCTGAGATGGAAAAGCTGAGATGGAAAGCTGGGATGGAAAGGACGGGACTGCCATGGGCTTGCAGGGAGCGGAGGCAAATTGAAAAAAAATTGCAAAAAGGCATGATTTTTTTTGAAGGCTCAACTAATTGAATGATTGAATACTGCTTTTTTTAGTAGGTCAACGGCACTAAATTCGTCTAATGGTAAACTTAGTGTTATATGTAAGTGCTTCGTGCTTAAAATTTTTTTAATGATAAATTATTGTGTTAAAACATTTGTTAATTTCCATTAAAGGCGGTACTTTTATTGCAGCAGTCGGGCATTCTTAGCCCTTCTATCAAACCCTACAACGAGGGATCTCCCTCCAACCCTGCACTCTGATTACGTAATGCTCCTGTATTAATTATTACAATGCCATCTGACGGTTGACACCATGTGAAATGACCCCTGCCATTTTACCAGACCCTTTTTTCATCTTGTCATAAAAGGCTTCGGCTTGCGGTAGCTTTATTAGCTGCTGTCCAGGAATTCTTTTGTCCAGCTTTGTATGGAAGCTGAATGACAGAGTTGTGCCTGCAAGGCCAAAGTATGCTCATATGTCTCGCCCGTGAGCAGGTGGGCGAATTATGCCCGGCCGTGAGCGGTCGGGAGATGCACGTTTGTTGTTAATCGTTAAACTCATTCCTAACATGAAAAGTATTCAAATTTTTGGAGTAACCCCTTTTGAGCGTCCGGATGTGGCGCTTGCACTTGCCCTGGAAAAAGCAGATGCTTTTCCTGTCCTTCACCTGGGGCGTGATAAAACAGCCGCTGCGGCTGCTTTGAAAGAACTATCTGCAACGTGTAAACGAAATTTTGGCATATGCCTCTCTGTGCCGTTGTGGGATGAATTGAGTCTTCCCGATGCGGTGGACCTGGTCATTCTTCCTTTCGGGTTGAATGTCACGCTGCCTGTGAGGAAGGAGGTGACTGCCACGCTGCCTGTGAGGAAGGGGGTGACACGGGGGAATAAGGGGCTGCCGGCAGGGGATGGAGGACGCAAGGTTCGTCTTTTGTACCAGGTGCGTTCGATAGCCGAGGCGAGGTTATTAAAAGAGGCCGGGGGAAAGTCCCTGATCATTAAAGGCAATGAGGGTTCCGGCCTGGTTGGAGATGAATCTTCTTTTATATTGTTTCAGCGTATCCGGCAGGAGATGCCGGCTATGGAGATATTGATACAGGGGGGTGTGGGGCTGCATTCCACGGCGGCCCTGTCGGCCCTGGGTGCGGCCGGGGTTGTGCTGGATAGTCAACTGGTACTCTTCGGTGAATGCAGGGCGCCGCAGGAGTTGAAGCGGCTTTGTCAGACCCTGAATGGTCACGAGACAAAAGTGATCGACCATTACCGGGTGTTGGTCAGACCTAACTCACCCGCCTTGCCGGAGAATGCCGGCCGGGGTGACGTGATAAAGCTGGTTGGTCCGCTTGAAGTAGACAAAGGATATATTCCATTGGGGCAGGACATTGCCATATCAACGGATCTCGTACGGCGTTGTAAAAAACTGGACAGGCTGGTCTTTGTGCTTCGGGAAACGGCACATGGATCGCTGAAGCAGGCGAAAGTTTCGCCGGCGATGGCGCCGGGAAATGCGCTGGCCGTTGAATTAAATATAAAATATCCCATTGCACAGGGGCCGATGACGCGGGTTAGCGATGTGCCGGCTTTTGCCCGTAGTGTTGCCGAGGCCGGCGGGCTGCCTTTTGTAGCTTTGTCCCTGCTGAAAGGAGAACAGGCGAGGCAGTTGATCCGGGAGACGCGAAGGTTGATGGAGGTGTCTAAGGAGGGTGGCGATGGTGAGGCCCGGCCCTATACCTGGGGAGTAGGCATCCTGGGTTTTGTGCCGCAGGAGCTGCGGGACGAGCAAATGAGCTATATCCTGGAGGAGAAACCTCCGGTTGTATTGATAGCCGGCGGCCGGCCTTCGCAGGCAAAACCGCTGGAGAAGGCGGGTATCCGGACTTTTTTGCACGTTCCTTCGGCGGCGCTGTTGGATGGCTTCATAAAAGAAGGCGGAAGGCGGTATGTGTTTGAAGGCCGCGAGTGCGGAGGGCATGTGGGTCCTTTGTTCAGCCTGGTCCTTTGGGAAAAACAAATCGGGAGATTATTGGAGGAGGAGCACCTGGAGGAATTCGATCTGTTGTTTGCCGGTGGGATACACGATTCAAGCTCTGCTGCGCTGGTTGCCGTCATGACGGCGCCGCTCGTTGCGCGTGGGGCACGGGTCGGGGTGCTGATGGGGACGGCTTATCTCTATACCGAAGAGGCTGTCAGCACGGGCGCCATCGTAACTTCTTTCCAGCAGCAGGCGATTGATCATTCGGATACATTATTACTGGAGACGGCTCCGGGCCATGAGACGCGGTGTCTCAACTCTGCCTATGCGGACCTTTTCCACGCGGAGAAGGACCGGTTGCGGTCGGCGGGATCCGATAAGCAGGAGATTTGGTCAGAACTAGAGAAGCTGAACGTAGGCCGGCTGCGTATTGCCGCCAAGGGCCTCGACCGGCAAAACGAGGCGCTGGTAAATGTAACTGAGAAAGAGCAGCTGGCTTCCGGCATGTATATGATCGGACAGGTCGTTGCCTTGAGGAATCGTGTTGTACCCATGCGGGAATTACATGAGGAGGTAGGGGAAGGAAGCCGGAACTTAATACAGGCCGCCGAATTACCCAAGCTGCCGCAGTCGCCTGAAAAAGCACTGGACATTGCCGTTATTGGCATGGCCTGTATTTACCCGGGCGCCAGAAATATAGAAGAATACTGGCGGAATATTATTTTAGGGAAGGACTGTATCACTGAAGTGCCCGATGAGCGCTGGAATAAAGAATTGTATTACGACGCGACGTCGATGAATGGGGATAAGTCGCCTTCCAAATGGGGAGGGTTTATTCCCAGGATAGATTTTGACCCGATGGAATTTGGGATACCGCCGCAGTCGCTGGCGGCCATCGAGCCGTCCCAGCTGTTGAGCCTGCTGGTTGCCAAACAGGCGCTGGAGCATGCCGGTTATGGCGACGGGGGCAAGGGGCCTGGCGACGGACGTGCCGGGAATGCCGGTGCGAATGTCAATCGGCCGAATTTCAACAGGGAAAATGTCTCTGTGATCATCGGGGCCGAAGGGGGGAATGATCTGTCCAATAGTTATGGATTCAGATGTTTCTTCCCGCAAATCTTCGGTGAGATGCCGCCGGAACTCGACCAGGCTTTACCGCGGCTCACGGAAGATTCTTTCCCCGGAGTGCTGGCGAATGTCATTTCCGGCCGGATCACCAACCGGCTCGACCTGGGTGGCCGCAATTATACGGTAGATGCAGCTTGCGCTTCTTCGATGGCCGCTGTTGACCTGGCTTGCCAGGAACTGATCCTGGAAAAGTCGGATATGGTACTTGCCGGAGCGGTTGATCTGCATAATGGCATTAATGATTACTTATTGTTTTCCAGTACACATGCTTTGTCAAGGACTGGACGGTGTATGACTTTTGATAGTTCGGCAGACGGTATCGCGCTGGGCGAGGGTGTGGCGATGCTGGTGCTGAAACGGCGGGAGGATGCTTTGCGGGATGGGGATACGATCTATGCCGTGATAAAAGGTGTCGGCGGGAGTAGTGATGGGAAAAGCCTGGGACTGACGGCGCCCAGGAAAGCCGGCCAGGAGAAAGCGTTGGAGCGGGCTTATAGCCAGGCGGGGTTTTCTCCTGCACGGGCCGGCTTAATTGAAGCGCATGGTACGGGTACGGTGGTCGGAGACAAAACGGAGCTGAGTGCGCTGACGGAGATGATGATCCTTTCGGGTGCAACGCCTGGTCAGACACACCTGGGATCGGTGAAAACGCAGATCGGTCATACGAAGTGTGCAGCCGGTATGGCAGGGCTCATAAAGGCAGTTTTGTCGGTCTACCATGGAGTGAAACCTCCTACGTTGCACCTGAAGGCGCCCAATAATTATTACCGGCCCGGCAGCAGTCCTTTTGCTTTTCACGCGGAGGCTGCTTTGTGGAATGAGTCTTCAAGGGTGGCCGGCGTGAGTGCGTTTGGCTTCGGGGGGACCAACTTTCACGCGGTACTGGAAAATGAGGGACAACCTGATCCTATCCGGCCTGTGCTTACCGTATGGCCGACGGAGTTATTCGTTTTCCGGGGCGACAGCTATGAAGAGGCGACGGAATTGCTGAGGACGGTGCGGTCTGTGCTGGTAAATGCCGAAACGATAAAATGCCGTGATCTCGCTTACACGCTTGCGTTGTATTCGGAGAAGAAAGTACAGCTGTCTATCGTAGCCGATTGCACAGACGATCTGTTACTGAAGATGGACCTTGCTTTATCCGGCGCCGGCGCGCGGGGGCTTTTCCCGTTGAAGCCGGTAGAAGGCAAAACGGCTTTTCTCTTTCCTGGTCAGGGCAGTCAGCATATCAATATGGCAAGGGGGCTGTTTGTCCTTTTCCCTTTGATGAGAAAATTATTACGGCAGTATCCGCATTATGAAAAAGTGCTTTTCCCTGATGCTGTATTCGATGAGGCAGCCCGCAAGGAGCAAAAAGAACGTATCCGGGATACGCGGTTGGCGCAGCCTTTGTTAGGCATTGTGGATTATGCCATCGCCAGTCTTTTGCGGGAATGGGGCATTGAAGCCGACATGGTAGCGGGGCACAGCTATGGTGAATTGCCGGCCTTGTGTTATGCGGGTGTTTTTGGAGAGGAGGCGTTGGTGCCGTTGAGCGAGAAAAGGTCACGTTCTATCCTGGATGCCACCGGAGAAGACAAGGGGACGATGGTTGCTGTAAACTTACCCGGAGACCTGCTGGAGAAGCTGCTGCCTGAAGGCTGTGGAGTTTACCCGGTGAATCACAATTCTCCGAGGCAGTGGGTATTGGCGGGTGGCACAGCGGCTATTGACGTTATGATCGAGAGGCTTAAAGTAGAAAAAATTTCCTATAAACAACTGGAGGTAGCCTGTGCTTTCCACAGTCCATTGCTGGCAGGGTCGCGGGAGCTGTTTTTGAAGGCGATGCGGGACACGGAGTTCAGGGAACCATCCTGCCCCGTCTGGTCAAACACTACGGCAGGGGAATATCCCGTAGATACGGAGGCGATCCGCGAACGGCTGGCAGATCATTTGGTGAAGCCGGTATTGTTTTCGGAAGAAATAGAACAAATGTATGCAACGGGGGCCCGGATCTTTGTGGAAGTAGGGCCTGGCAGGACCTTATCCGGACTGACGCGGGACATTCTCGGCCGGGACGAGCTGATCTTTCATACGGAGGAGCCGGAGGGGCTTAGTCATCTGCTGTCGCTGGTGGGCGCCTATTTGGCTACCGGCAGAAATGTGCGGCTGGATAAATTATTTGAAGGTCGTGATGTGCGGATGCTGGACCTGCGTGAGCCGGAAAAGTTTAAGAGAAATAGTACGGTATGGGTTGTCAACGGACAGATGGCGGTGCCTGCTGTTGGTGTTTTGCCGGCGCATGGGGCATTACCTGTTGTCAAGCCTTTGACACTGTCGTCGGCTACCCAGGCCGCAATGCCCATGAGGACGGGGGGATCTGTAGCGGGGGGGGCAGGGATGCCTGTGGCAATGGGTGGCGCAGAGCGGATGGTGGAAGAATACTTAAAGAGCATGCAGCTTATGATACAGGCTCAGCGGGATGTGTTGATGACTTACCTGGGGCAGACGCCGGTGCTGCAGCAGGGAATCACGATGGGGTCGGTGGCTCCTGTTGAAAGACCGTTAACGGCAGTACCTGCGGCATCGATAAGTGGGATATTGAGACCTGTCGAATTAATAACGCCGGTGGCGAATGCCGTTGTGGTAGTGGATATTAAAGGATTGTTATTGAAAATAGTGAGTGATAAGACGGGATATCCGCCGGACATGCTGGACCTGGATTCTGATATGGAGGCGGACCTGAGCATAGACTCTATCAAACGCATGGAGATAATTGCGGCGTTGAAGGCACAGCTGGGAAGCAGGAATAATAATGAGGAGGATATAACGGAGCGGCTGGCGTCGGTAAAGACCTTGCAGGGGCTTATTAATTTAATCGGGGGTATGGATGGAGGGCCGGTGGAAGAAGCCAAGAAGATCATCGAAGAAGGGTTTGTGCACGAGACAAAGGAATTTGTGCAAGAGACAAAGGACGACAAGCTGGTGCGCCTGCGTTTTGAATTAAGCGCATCGGGCGTAAACCGGAGCGGGCCGGAGCTGTTGGTGGGGAAACGTTTTGCCATTACGGACGATGCAGGGAAGGTGTCTCTTGCGCTAAAGAAATTATTGGAATCTCATGGAGCTGTTGCGAAGGTAATCTCGGCGCAGGAAAACCTTGCAGCGTATGATGGTTTGATACTCCTGGATCTGTTTACTTCGCCCGACCGAACCAATATACTGGAATCGTTCGCGCTGGTGAAGAAACTGGATATGAGCCAGGCCAGATGGGTGTATGCGGTATCCGACCTGAACAGTCATTGCGGCAAACACACTGATCCGGCGATGCTGCGGCATTTTCAGGGTTATGCGGGTTTCCTGAAAAGCCTCGATAAGGAATGGGAGGATACTTTGTGCAGAACGATCAACCTGGACAGTGAATTGTCTCCTGAAAAAATTGCAGGATTGGTCGTGGATGAATTACTGACTACGGATGATCAGCCGGAGGTCAGCTATCGGACCGAAAGCCGGGAGATCATGCGACTGGTGCCGTCTGAACTAACCATCGGGCATCAGGCCGACATCCAGCTTGAGACATCGTCCGTCGTGTTAGTGCTGGGCGGTGCGCAGGGTATTACGGCGGAACTGATGATCCGGTTCTCAAAAGAATATCCCTGTCGCTATGTCCTTGTGGGCAGATCGACAGACCCGAGGGCTGAAGAAGACCTTTCCTATGCTGGTTTAACCAGCAAAGAAGCCATCCGGGAGTCGCTGATCAGCCGTGGGCAGCTGAAGAGCCCCGCGGAAATCGAAAAAAGGGTTGATGAATTATACAAACGAAACCAGATACTGAACACCATTACTGCTTTGGAGAAAAATGGGGCGACCGTGGACTATCATTCCCTGGATTGCCGGGATGAGGAAAAACTGAGCGAGCTGGTACGTGGGCTTTACCGGCAGTATGGCCGCATCGATGGCGTGGTGCATGGTGCAGGGTTGCTGGAGGACAAACTGTTCCGGCATAAGACGCCGGAGTCTTTCGAGCGGGTGTTTTCTACGAAGGTCAATCCCCTGCGGGCGTTGGCGGCACAGCTAAAGGCCGATACCCAATTCGTCGTGTTGTTTTCCAGTGTGGCATCGGTGTATGGGAATCGCGGGCAGACCGATTATGCTGCCGCCAACAGTGTTATGGACCAATACGCACGGGAGCTTAAAAAACATATCAGCGGAAAGGTGCTTGCCATTAACTGGGGGCCGTGGAAGGGGACGGGCATGGTATCGCCGGCCCTGGAACGGGAATACGAGCGCAGGGGCATATCGCTTATCCCGCTGACGGCAGGTATGGAAATTTTTCTAAACGAATTGAAATATGGTAATGAAAGCCAGGTGTTGATCATGGCTGGTCAGACCTTTTAATCCTTATCGGTATGAAAACTAACCAAGACATAGCTATTGTCGGCATGTCCTGTATCTTCCCGGGAGCCGGCGATGTGAAAACATTCTGGTCGAATATTGAAAACAAGGTAGATGCTATCGGGGCTGTTCCGGAAGGGCGAATGGGCAGCGTATTTTTTGACGCGGAGGTTAAAGAAGTGGACAGGTTCTACTGTCGACGGGGTGGGTTCATAGATGAGTTTGCTGCTTTTGATCCGGCGTTGTTCGGGATTCTGCCGGTATCGGTGGAGGGTACGGAACCGGAGCAGCTGCTGGCTTTACGCCTGGCGCATCAGGCGTTGACGGATGCGGGGGTATGGGAGCGGAGGCTTTCGCTGGACAAAACAGGAATCATTATCGGAAAGGGCAACTATGCCGGGCCAGGTGCGACGCGGGCTATCGAGATCATCCGAACCGGGCAGCAGCTGGTGCAGCTGCTGCAGGAGCTGGCACCCACACTCAGCGGGCCGGAGCTGGACCGTATAAAAAAAGAATTCCAATTAAAGAAGGGGCGTTTTGCGGCTGATACTGCGATGGGACTTATTCCCAATCTGGTGGCTTCGCTGGTATCCAACCGGCTGGACCTCGGGGGGCCGGCCTATACGGTGGATGCTGCCTGCGCCAGTTCGCTGGTGGCGATAGACCAGGCTGTCCGGGAGCTGTCGGATGGCAGCTGTGATATCATGATAGCCGGCGGTGTGCATGCCTGTCAGAATGCCCCGTTTTGGAGCATATTCACGCAACTGGGGGCCTTGTCGAGGACTCAGCAGATAAGGCCTTTCGACCGCAGTGCAGATGGGCTGCTCATCGGAGAAGGGTGTGGGTTTGTCGTTTTGCGGCGGCTGGAGGATGCCATCCGTGATGAACACCGCATTTATGCTGTCATCAAAGGCGTGGGCATAGCCAGTGATGGGGCGGGGAGCAGCGTGATGAGTCCTTCGGTTAAGGGACAGTCCAAGGCTGTCCGGCGGGCATGGGAGAAAGCAGGGTTGCCTTTTTCAGAGCTGGGATATATTGAGGCGCATGGGACAGCGACGCCGTTGGGGGATCGCATTGAGCTGGAGACATTGACGGCGGTGTTTGGGGGAGCGGCGGTGGCCGGGGGCGGCTTGCCTAAGGTGGGAATTGGTTTGCCGAAGGCGGGAATTGGTTTGCCGAAGGCGGGAATTGGGGCCGGATCGCCGAAGATAGGGATTGGGTCGGTAAAGTCGAATATCGGTCATGCGATGCCGGCAGCAGGGATAGCGGGTGTGATTAAAACAGCGCTGGCGCTGTATCATGGGAAGCTGCCGCCGACATTACATTGTGAGGAGCCGTTGGAGGCGATGAGGAATTCGCGGTTTGAGCCGGTGCGGGAATTGATGGATTGGCGGGAGACGGGGTTGCCGTTGAGGGCCGGCGTGAATGCGTTTGGGTTTGGAGGGATTAACGGGCATGTGGTTATGGAGGCATATGGCATGGCGGTTAAAAAGAAACATAATATGGAGCTGCGGTTGGACCGGCCGTTGGTGCTGGCGAGGCCAACGGCGGAGGCGTTGATCCGGGCATTGGAAAATAAAGAGAGCGATCCGGGGAAGGGGGATTACCGGATAGTGTTGTTTGATCCGGTGGAGGAGAGGGTAAAGAAGGCTATAAAGATTGTAGAACGGGGAAAGCCGTGGCGGAACAGGCAGGATATCTGGTTTACGAATGAGCCATTGGTGTCGGGGGGAGGAAAAATTGCTTTTTTGTTCCCGGGATTAGACGGGTTGTCGGGGGGAGAAATCGGGACTGTGGCGGAATATTTTAAGCTGGATGTAGAGGAGGGAATGGAGATGGAGCCGGGCGCGGGTTCCGGCGATACTGTTGTCGGCGCTGCGCTACGATTGACAGAGCGTACCCGGGTACTGGATATTGCGCTGAAAAGATTGGGTATACGGCCGGATCTGAATGCGGGACATAGTGCAGGAGAATGGCTCGCGGGGCGGTCTGCCGGCTGGGCGACGGAAGAGACGGTAAGACAATTGCTGCAACAGCTGGACAATCAATCTTTAGATATAGCCGGCGTGGGATTTTTGGCCGTGGGCTGCGGGTATGACCGGATCGAGCCCATGCTGGCCGGGATACAAGATATTTACTTATCCAACGATAATTGCCCGCAACAGGTGATCCTTTGCGGGACGAATGAGGCGCTGGCGAAACTTACGTCTCTTTTGCAGGAGCAGCAGGTTTTTCACCAGGTGCTGCCGATCAGGTCGGGCTTTCATTCCCCTTTCCTCAAAGACCGAATGGATGTTTTGGTGGACAATATGAGGAATGTCCGTTTTCAGCGGATGCAGATACCGTTGTGGTCTGCCACTACGCTGGACGTTTATCCCGAATCGGAAGAGGCGATCCGGGACTTATGTGTACAACATTTGTTGCAGCCGGTACGATTCCGGCAATTGACGGAAAAATTATACAGTGAAGGAGTGAGGTTATTCATACAGGTGGGTTCGGGCGGGTTGATAGGTTTTATCGATGATACGTTAAAGGGAAAAGAGTATAGTGCCGTTGCTGCCAATATGCCTGCAAGGACTGGGTTGGCTCAGCTGCAGCGGGTATTGGCGGCGCTGTATATCGAGGGGGCGGCGGTGGATATGAATTTTTTGGGGATTCAGCGAACCGCCGGGTCAGGTATGTTCCTACAGCTGGGGTCGCCCCTGATCAGCGGGATGGATTCGTTGCGGGGGCTGGCGGGCCGGCGCGGCGCCGGCCCGGTGTTGCAGCCGGGTACGAGTGGGGAATGGGCCGGCGCGGGTGAGGAATGGATGAAACAGGGTGGTGTTGCAAAGGAGGCTGGACGGAAGGCAGCGGTGACGGCTGTGGAGAGGACTTTTATCGAGACGATGGAGATGATGTCGGACAGCCAGGATGAAGTGCTGACGTTATTTAAAAAAAGAAGTGTAGAGGTTGGAGTCGCCAAAAAGGAGACTGGTGGCCGCGGCCCCGGGTCGGCCGTTGTGCATCAATTGAATATTTCGCTGGATACGCATCCTTACCTGATAGATCATGCGCTGGTGCGGCAGCGGACGGGCTGGCGGCAGGTGAAGGATATGAACCCGGTGATCCCTATGACGATGTTATTTGAATTGTTCGGGGAGATAGCGGAGGAGCACGCACCCGGCAGGGTTCTACAGAAAATTCAGCATATAGAAATACTGCAGTGGATGAGTGTCGCTGTGCCTTTCCGGGAAACGGTGAAGGGCAGGTGGCAGGGAGAGGAACTGCTGTTGCTGGATCTTGAAAAGTTTGCCTCGGCGGAGATGGTGTTGGGTGCGGCCGGGGGCGGGCTGGCGGGCCGGGGAAGAGAGGCCGGAGTGCCCGGAGTACCCGGCGATCTGAAGATGGAGATCGGTGAATTGCTGCCGGCAAAGCCGACGGCAGAACAGATATATGAGCAACACATGTTCCATGGCCCGGCCTACCAGGGTATCAGGGAAGTGGTGGGTATGGGAAAGAAGGGTATTACCGGTATTATTGAAGGCAGTACGGGAAAGGGATCCTTACTTGACAATGCCGGGCAATTATTTGGATTGTGGCTGCAATTCATCCTGGAGAAGGACCGGATCGCATTCCCGGTGAAGATAAATGAGATCGAGTTTTATGGCGACTGGCGGGATCAACAGGGACGCTTTGAATGTACCTGCTGTCTAACCAGTTTAAACGAGGGATTTGCTACGGGTGACTTTGTGATCAAAAGAGCGGGACTTGTGTGGGCGGTGGTAAGGGGGTGGCAGAACCGGCGGCTGGAAATAGATCAACAATTCTGGCGGATGACCATGTCGCCATTGCACAATTTCCTTTCGGAGGAAATAGCGCCCGGGGTTTTTTATTTTCACAATGCATATAGCCGGGTGGTGTCCTGGGACCTGGTGTTCAAACGTTATTTCAGCAGCGACGAGAGGGATGGTTTTGCGCTTATGTCTCCTGTCCGGAAAAAAGAATGGACCATCAGCCGGATCGCGGCTAAGGATGCGGCCAGGGCCCTGGCGCTGCGTTATAAGAAAGAAGCTTATTATCCCGTCGAATTCGGGATAAAGACCGATGAAAAGGGCCGGCCTTTCCCTCACGGCGCCGGTATGGGATCGGTACATCTTTCCCTGGCGCATAAAGGCACGGATGCGGTGGCTGTAGCTGCCTATGGATCACCGGTAGGGATCGACATAGAAACTATCCAGGAAAGGGATGCCGAGTTCCTTGAAGCGGTGTTCTACCCTGAAGAGCTGGCGCTGGGCGGAGAAGGACCGACGCCGGGGGCGGGTGGTGGTGAAGGGCAATCCTTCGGCAGGGCGGAATGGGCGACAAGGTGCTGGGTCGCAAAAGAGGCTTATGGGAAATATCTTGGTCTGGGGCTGCAGGGAAACCCCAAGGCATATCGTATTAAAGAAGCCCGTGGCGAGGTGCTGCGGATCAACGATGTGGTCATTCAAACAATGAAATACAAAAACTATATAATCGGATGGACGCTCTAATGTCAACGCCTGCACAGGCCAATCATGAAATTTTTATTGTATTAAAGCAATTTATCGGAGAAGTTATCGGGCAGGAGTTTGCCGACGAGATGGAAATCACGCCGATGAGCTCTTTTACCAGGGACCTGGAAATGGATAGCATCGAGATCGTGGCTTTCTCTGAAAAGGTAAAAAAACATTTCGGGCAGCAGATCAATTTTACGGGTTGGCTGTCCGGTATGGATATCGATCAGCTGATCGGCCTTACCATTAATGACATTATAATTTTTATCCAGGAATGCCAATCATCCAAGTAAACGGCCGGAAGGTCCATTATCAGGAAATGAATAAGGGGGCTGAACAATCTGTGGTGATGGTCCACGGGATGCTGGGCAATCTGGCGGTTTATTATTTCCGGATAGCGCCTTTGCTGGCGGAACATTTCCATGTTGTCCTGTACGATCTGAAAAGTCATGGCCTGAGCGAAAAGGCAGTGGATGGATATGACCTGGATTCGATGTCAGACGACCTGTTTGGGTTGATGGAGGTCTTACAGTTACGGAAGGTCCATCTTGTCGGATATAGTTTCGGTGCGCTGATCGCATTGAAGGCGGCCATACGGTTTCCGGAAAGGTTTGACCGGCTGGTTATCATTGAGGGGCCTGATCCCAGTGACGAAGAGCCGTTGCGGATAATGATGGAATATTCCAAAGAGGCTTTCGACGATTGGATTGAAGTTTCGGGAATGTCGATGGGAAGGCGGCAGCTCGACCGGCATCACCAGATGTATGAATTTATTTTCCAACGAACGACGATGCAGGAAGATGTGCAGAAAGAGAAGGAGTTTTTCTCAGGCGAGGAAGTGGCCGGAATTTCGCATAAGACGCTGCTTATTTACGGCAGGGAATCGGATTGTGTCCCGGCGGGCCATCTGCTGGCGGGCCGGATGAAGGAAGGGCGGTTATTGCTGGTCAATGGAGATCATCATGTGCCGGTGCAGGAGCCGGACATGGTTGCGGAGGTGCTGCTGAATTTTTGGGGCGATGAAGGGGTTTGAAGGGATGAGTGATTTTGAGGATGATTTTTGAATTTTTTGAACGATAAAGAATTTTCCGATGACAATGAAATTTGCGTTTGTAGTTCCGCCCCTGGCGGGTCATGTGAATCCTACGCTGGGGTTGGGCGCCGAATTGATACAACGCGGGCATGAGGTGGCGTGGATCAGCCTGGATGAGACACTGGAAAATCTATTGCCGGCGGGAGGCCGTTTGTTGCTGGTAAGGGAAGAGGGGGGTGAAGGTCATCGGGATAAAATATCCCAGAAGAATGTGTATGGTGTAGAAAGTATACGATTTCTTTATGACGATGTATTGATCCCTTTGAACCGGCATATGTCGGCGGGGGTTGAAGACTGGGTGGACTGGTTTCGCCCGGATGTCATCGTCAACGATCACCAGCTGTTTGCGGGAGCAGTCGTGGCCTGGAAAAGGGGAATACCATATGCCACTTCGGTGACTGCCCCGGCTGCGGTGAAGATGATGGAAGACCTGCCGGGTGTACATGAATGGGAAGCGCAACGAATAGTAGCCTTACAGCAGGAGCTGGGCATTGAGGGGGACCGGTGTATTGCCTGTTCGGAACAAATGGCGCTGTTGTTTACTTCCCGGGAATTTTTTGGAGAAATGGTATTACCTCCGGCCTATCAGTTTGTAGGACCGGTGGTCCGGCGGCCAGCTGCCGTCAGCTCTTTCGACTGGGATCTGTTTCGCCGGATGGAGGGCAGGCCGAGGATACTGGTTTCGATCGGGACTACTTTCGATCACAGCCAGCAGCTGGATTTCTTTCGAAAGGTGGTAGCTGCTTTTGGGGGAGAGCCTTTATCGGTGATATTGGTTTCTGATGAAACCTTACTGGAGGAGTGGCCGGAGAACTTTTTGGTGCGGCGAAGGATACCGCAGCTGGAGCTGTTGCAGCACCTGGATGCGGTGGTTTGCCATGGTGGTCATAATACGGTGTGTGAAACATTGACGTTTGGATTGCCATTGGTGGTATTGCCGATAGCGTATGATCAGTCGCATGTTGCGAGCCGGGTGGTGGCGGCGGAGAGCGGGATAAGATTGAATTTTAAACGGTTCAGGCCGGGGGATCTGCGAGGGGCAGTGTGGGATATACTGCGGGAAGGGAAATACCGGGATGCGGCCAAAAAGATCGGGGCTTCTTTCCGGGAAACGGGAGGAGTAGGGAGGGCGGCGGATCTGCTGGAAGGGATGAAAGAGGGGATGAGTCCGGGGGCGAAAGATGGGATGAGCCCGGGGACGAAACTGGAAAAGATGATCCAATAATTATACATGACTATGGCAAAATTTTTATTTGTTGTACCGCCTTTTTTTGGTCATATCAGCCCGACCCTGAGTGTTGGGTCCGCTTTGTTGAGCAGGGGGCATGATGTGGCGTGGGTGGGATTGCGCGATCTGCCTGCGGGGAGGATACCGGAGGGGGGGCAATTTATCGTTCCGCATAAAGAGCTGGAGGAACACCAGGATGAGCTGAAGTGGATACTAAAACGTCAGGACGATGGTCCGTCGATCGGCGGTGCAGAGGGATTGAAGCTGGCGCTGGAAGAGACGTATATCCCGTTTGCCAGGATGTTGATGAAAGGGTTGCCGGAGATAGTGGATCGTTACAAGCCCGACCTTATTATCAACGATTGTATAAGTTTTGCCGGCGCCATCTGTGCTTATAAGATGGGTATTCCATATGTGACGACTACGCCTGTTCCGCCGGATGTCATGGGGTCTGCCATGGACATGCCGAAAATCCGGGAGTGGCAGGAGCGGCTTATACTGGGGTTGCAGCGTGAGTTTGGGATTTGTGTCGACTTTCCCATCATCCATTCCGACCAGATGAATATCGTGTTTACTTCCCGGGAATTTGCGGGTATGGCTGATCCGCCTGATTCGATGCAATTTGTCGGGCCGGTGCGGGGGCGGCCCGATGACGGACCGTTTGACTGGGAGCGGCTGGAGCGATCGGAAGGACCGAAGTTATTTGTCTCGTTGGGGACTTTACTCGTGGATATTCGAAAAGCCTTTTTTCAGAAAATGGTGGAGGCATTTGGGGGGCGGCCTATTACCGTAGTGGCGGCCACCGATGTGGCTACGCTTCCCGAGTGGCCGGATAATTTTATTGTTCAATCTTATGTTCCGCAGTCGCAGGTGATGGAAAAGATGGATGCGGTGATCTGTCATGGCGGGTTTAATACCGTGAACGATGCTATACTACATGCATTGCCTATCCTGATCACGCCCATTGCATATGATCATTTCCATACGGCTGAATTGATAGAGAGAGCGGGCTGCGGGCGCAGCATCCGGTACAAGCGGATGCGGGTAAGCGATCTGTGGTTAACGGTGAGCCAGCTGTTGAAGAATGACGGTTACCGGCTGGCTGCGGAGCGGATGCGGGATGGTTTTCTGCAGGCTGGGGGAAGTGAAAAGGCGGCTACCTTGTTGGAGGGGGTGGAGGTATGAAGCGACGATTATTTTTTCTGGAGCGGATATTATATGGAGATGGTCATACTCCGTTTAATGGTGTATTTGCCTTGAAAATAAGAGGTGAGCTGAAGGGGGAAAGATTGATCAATGCATTGGATCGTATACAGGCGAAACATGCGTTGTTGCGGGCCCGGGTGGAGAAGGATGAGAGGGGTGCTCCCTGGTTTGTGGTGCAGGAAGAGATGCCGGCTATTCCGTTGCGGATGGTCGTACGTCGAACGGATGAGGACTGGATCGTAGAATCCCGCAGGGAGCTGGCGACGGCTTTTGAGACGGGACGGGGGCCCTTGCTGCGGGTGGTTTGGTTGAAGGACGTGGAAGTTTCTGACCTTATCCTGGCTTTTCATCATTGTCTGCTTGATGGAGGGTCTGCTTTGTCACTGACGCGGGACTTATTGTCGTTACTGGATGATGAAGGGGCGGATATAGGGAAAGGGGAAGACTGGATTACGATGAATGAATTGCTGCGGGGGCAGGATCGTTCGGACTATGAGCGGATGGAGAGTAAGGCGAAAAGTGTCTCGGCTCTTTTAAGGGTTGGTTTGTCGTTGGGGGCATTGCTAACGCCTTTGAAGGGAAAAACATTGATACCCCGAAGTGAAGACTATCTTTTGCATTGGAAATTAGATAGCCAATTATCGGCTGCCCTACTCCGGTATTGCAAGTCGCTTCGGGTGACGGTGAATACCCTTTTGTGCGTGGCTGCCTTGGAGGCTTTTCGATCTGTACGCGGCGAGAAGGCGCGTCAGAAGGTGACCTGCCCGGTGGATATACGGCGTTATCATCCGGCCATCAAAAAGGACATGTTGTTTGCCTTTGGCCTGGCTGTCTCGTTGTCGCTGAAAAAGAAGAGCAGCGATAATTTTCCGGCACTGTTGCAGGAGGCGCAGCAATCGATGACGGGTAAGCTGAATAGGCTGAATGCGACTGAATTCCTGCTGACGATGGAGTTTTCTCATGCCGCCTTAGGGAATTTGATAAAGGTGTTGACTTATGGCAAGCAAGGGGATGATTTGATGTTCTCCAATATGGGAAGGCTGGATATTCCGGAGTCCTATTCTTCTTTTGAAGTGGAGACTGTTTATAGCCCGACTGTCGTGGGGCCGTTTGGCAATCCTACGACGCTGGTGGCTACGATGTATAAGGGGCAGCTGGATTTTAGCTTTGTGTCGAACCGGACTGTTTTGCCGGAGGAAGAGGCGCAGGAGATAAGAGATAAGATAATAGGGTTGTTGGAGAAATTGGCGGAGCCGGTGTTATTGGGTGAGACAAATTATACTTTATGAGCACATTTACCAGGAAATTGATCTTAGGGGAAAGGGTTATGTATGCGGATGGGGCGCATCCTGTCAATTGCGTATTTACCGTCAGCCTGCGCGGCGACGTGTCGCCGCAGCGGCTGCGGTTTGCCTTGAACAAGGTGCAGGCTAAACATCCATTGTTGCAGGCGCGGATATTATTGCGGGGGCGACGCCCCTATTTTCAAGGGGGGGGTGTGGCGCCGGACGGCAGGAATGGGGCGCCGGGCGGCGGGCCCGTGGGGGAGATCCCGGTGCGGGTGTTGGAGCGGAAGTCGGGGGACGATTGGCAGAAAGTGACCGAAGCGGAGTGGGAGCTGGCTTTTGACGTGAAGAAAGGACCGCTGGCAAGGGTGGTGTGGTTGAGGTCGGGCGCCAGGCCGGATGAAGCGGGTGGGGATGCGATTTCGGAGCTGATGCTGGTCTGTCCGCACTGCATCTGTGATGGGGCTACCGGCGTGACGCTGATGCGGGAGATACTGTTGTTGCTGGATCAGCCGGAGGAACTCATTGGCAGCTATCCGGTATTCCAATCGGTGAAGGAGATCATTCCCCGCAGCTTGCTGGCCAGCAAGGGCGGGAGGATAAAGGCTTATCTGCGTAGTCTTGGCTTGCGCATATTGTTTTCGCTGCGGCCTATCCGGCAGACGGAGGTTAAAGGTCAGCCTTATGTCATTCGCTGGCGGCTGGATAAAGGGATGAGCGGGGCCCTGATCGAGCGCTGTAAATTGGAAAAGGTGACGGTGCATGCGGCTTTATGTGTGGCGTTGCTGGAGTCTTACTGGGAGATAAAAAAAGAAGAAGCGCGGAATAAGGTGATCTGTCCGGTGGATATCCGGCGGTATGTGCGGGAGATCAGGAAGGATATGATGTTTGCGTTTGCGCCGATTGTGGAGCTGGGACTGGGGCCGGTGGCGGGTGAGGGGAAGAGAATAGCCAATAATGATTTGGGGGGTGCTGTTTTTTGGGAGCAATGCCGGCAATTGAAGGGGGATCTGGCGGAGAAGATGGCGACGATAAAGGCCTACGAGCTGTTGCTGCATAGCGAGTATTATCACCCGGTGGCCAGGAAGCTGATCCGGTGGTTGTGTACTGACGCGGGGAGTCACGACTTCACTTTTTCGAATATGGGGCGGCTGGACATACCGGAGGAATATGAGACATTTTCCGTTGAGGCGGTGTATAGTCCAACGGTGGCTTTCCCCTGGCGAAATCCGACGACGGTGGTGGTGAGCAGTTTCAAGGGGCAGATGGATTTTGCGTATGTGTCGAATACCGGTTTTCTTCGGTATGATGAGGCCATGGCCATTAAGGAGAGGGTTAACCAAGTGTTGACGGATGTTACGCAGGCTGCTGTTCTACCGGTTGATTTAAAATGATCTCTTTCAGCATATGGTTGACTATTTCAGGCTGGCTTACTACAAACATATGGTCGCCTTTTTCAACGATGTGTGTAGGTGAGGTTAAGCTGATCGGGAATATTTCGTCCCGGGTGCCATGAATATGATAGAGGGGTTGCGGCACTTCCTTATTTTCCCATTCCAATACTGCATTCAGCGCCCAGCGTATAAAGCGGTCGTCACCTGCCCGGATGATGTCAAACATGAGTTTTTTGTTTGCCGCGGTGGGCATGGTGAGGGCGTGTTTTGCCGAGCTGGCAATTTTCAGCAAAGACGCTGGTATGAGCTTTCCCATTCCTAATTTACCTGCAAATCTGAAGTATCCGGGCAGATGGGTTGTGACAGGGATGCTGCTGATGATGATGGTGCAGACGGGGGTGACTCGTTTTGCTATTTCGACGGCCATCATTCCACCGAGTGATACTCCGGCGAGGATGAAGGGATTGGAGGTGTCGATTTGCCCGATAAGGCGGGCGGCGTAATCGCCAAGCTTTTCTTTATCGAAGGGATCGACCCAGTGGATATAGGAAGGGGTGTATCCTTCGGGTAACTGGATATGTGTGAAGAGCCGGTAGTCGGCGCCGATGCCAGGGATAAAGTAGACTTTCAAGTGTAGCTATTAATTGTTGGTACAATTTAAGCATAATTTTTTAATTGTCAGAAGTAAGGGCAGGCCGGATGGTGGCAGGGGCCAGGGCCCCGGATGGTTATGTGGTCAGAGGCGGCGGTCGGATTCTTTGATGGGGAGGTCGTTGATGCTGGCGTAGCGTTTTTGCATGAGGCCGCCCGTGTCGAATTCCCAGTTTTCATTGCCGTAGGCGCGGTACCATTGGCCGCCGGCGTCGTGGTATTCGTATTCGAAGCGGACGGCGATGCGGTTTTCGGTGAAAGCCCAGAGCTCTTTTTTGAGCCGGTAGCCAAGCTCTTTCTGCCATTTTCGGGTGAGGAATTCCACGACCTGGGCGCGGCCGTTGAGAAATTCAGAGCGGTTGCGCCATTCTGTATCTATTGTATAGGCAAGGGATACTTTTTCCGGGTTTTGTGTGTTCCATGCATCTTCTGCCATTTGTACCTTTTGGATAGCCGTTTCCCGCGTAAACGGCGGTAAGGGATGTTTTTGTTCCATGACATAAAATTAGCATTCAGCTGACCTGCCCGGGTGGTATAATTCGGGGTTTCTGTGGTATTAAACAAGTAAATTGTACCTTACACTCAGGTAGCTGTTAAAATAATTATATATGGGCGCCCCCATCATATTTTACAAGAATTTGTATGATACTTATAACAAGTTAGGATTGCCGGTAGAGAATATTGATCCATCGACTGACTTCACCATAAATAGTTTAAAAGAGCTTCATCCTGAGCTGCCCTTCAAATCCCATAGTTACCGGCCCAATTATTTTTCCTTTTTATTTGTGAAGGATGCAAATGGGCGGTATACCACGGATGACCTGTCCTTTATTACCGTACCGGGAACCATTTATTTTACGAATCCCGGTCACCAGAAGTCCTTTGAATGGCTTAGGATAGAGGAGGTATACCTGATCACGTTTACGGAACAGTACCTGAAAGAAAATGTCCATCCTGATATTTTCAAGGAATTTCCTTTCCTGCTGGCGGAGACGGTCCGTCCGAAGGTGCTGCAGCCGGAGGCTTTTGGGGAGTTCGAACAATTGTATCTACAGATATACAAGGAATACAGGCAGAATTCAGCCTATAAGAAAAAGATCATTGCCAATTTGTTTGTGGTGTTGCTGTTGAAGATAAAAGAGCATTTCTGGCAGGATTATAATCCCATTCATGAGGGCAACAGGAGCTCTCAGATCGTCAAGTCTTTTAAAAAGGACCTGGAGGCGCATTATCGTGACCTGGTGAATGGGAAAACGGAAAAGGTATTCCGGGCGCATGATTATGCGGCTTTACAAAGTCTGCATCCCAGCTATTTAAATAATGTCATTAAAAGCAAGACCGGAAAGTCCATTACCGCCTGGATATCGGAGAAGACGATTGCCGAGACCAGGTCGCTCCTGCAACAGTCTTCCCTTTCCATAAAGGAGATCGCTTACTTGCTTGGTTTTGCGGAGGCCACTCATTTCAGCAATTACTTTTCGAAACATACGGACGCCTCGCCGACGGACTACCGGAAACAGGCGGTTAAGGCCTGAGCGGAAGCGGCGGGCGGTCAGGGCCTGAGCGGAAGCGTCGGGTGATCAGGGCGAAGGTCCAAGCATATTAAGTATAGGTTTTTCTATACTGTGCAGTTCATCTTGCCCGGATTTGATCAACTCCAGGACCACTATTTCATTCCTGCCTTTTTTTAACCATTCAACGGGTACGTAGGCGGTTAAAGCCTGATCTTTAAATTTTGCATCTCTTCCTATAATCCTTGTACTTCGGAGGGGGTATCCCCGGCGTAGCTTTGTGTTATCAATAAGGCCCCGAAGGGCCTCGTCCAAAGGACAATCATTAGCGCTTTGCCGGAGATGCGCTAATTTTTGGAAAAGCGCATCTCCGGCACATATTTAAAACAAAATACAATGAGCACGTTAAATGGAAAAACAGTATTGGTAACCGGAGCCTCAGGAGGCATTGGCGCCGAAGTAACCCGTCAGTTCGTCAAGGCCGGAGCGAAAGTTGTCGTTCACTATGCGGGTCGTAAGGAACCTGCCCAGAAACTGGCTGATGAGATCAACCAGGGTGGTGGCGAGGCTATAGTTCTGCAGGCTGATGTCAGCAAGTCCGGGGAAGTAAAAAAATTGTTTGATGACGCTATTGCACATTATGGCAAGATCGACGTGCTGGTCAATTCGGCCGGCATCATGATCACCAAGCTCCTTAAAGACACAACGGATGAGGATTTCGATGCGCAGTTCGGCGCCAATGTCAAAGGGACGTTTAATACTGTCCGCGAGGCTATGACCAGGCTGGCTGAGAATGGCAGCATCATCAATTTTTCGACGAGTGTCAACCGGCTGATGGTGCCGACCTATGGTACTTATTCTGCTACCAAGGGCGCGGTCGAGCAGCTCACGAGGGTTGCTTCCAAGGAAGCCGCAGGACGTGGAATCAGGGTTAACTCTGTATCACCTGGTCCAACCAATACAGAATTGTATACGAAGGGTAAAACTCCCGAAATGATTGCCCGTCAGGCTGCGCTGTCTGCTTTCAACCGGATAGGTGAGCCTGGTGAGACTGCGTCGGTAGTTGTATTTCTGGCTACGGATGAGGCTAAATGGATCAGCGGACAGAATATTGGTATCAATGGAGCTATGGCTTAAAAATATTTCGGCCCGCGAGGCGGGTCTCATTTAAAAAAAAATTAAAGTTATGAACAGTTTAAAAGGTAAGGTTGCCCTCATTACAGGATCTGCAAGAGGGCTTGGTAAAGCGATCGCAGAACGTTATGCTGCATTGGGCGCTGATATTGTCCTGAATTATTCCCGGGATAAGGCCGCTGCCGAAGAAACAGCCGGTAATATCAGGGCTATGGGTGTTAAGGTCGTGGCTATTCAGGGTGATGTGAGCAAGGTGGCCGATATTGAAAGGATTTTTACTGAAGCAAAAGCTGCTTTCGGCAAGATCGATATTGTGGTGGCAAATGCCGGTATTGAAATGGTAGAAACTCCTGTGGTTGCTTTCACGGAAGAACAGTTTGACAGGGTGTTTTCTATCAATACGAAGGGGTCTTATTTCACCATGCAGCAAGCTGCAAAACATGTTTCGGACAACGGGCGGATCCTTTATATCGCCAGCAGTACGACTTCTTTCCCTGTACCGGGAATGGCCGTGTATGGCGGCAGCAAGACAACGCCCCGTTACCTTGTAGATATATTATCCAAAGAAATAGGGCATAGGGGCATTACCGTCAACTCTATCATTCCTTTCGCTGTGGATCAGGCCGGTATCTTTGCCGACCCTGCGGCTTATCCCGATTTGCGCAAACAGTTGTTGGACAGCTGTCCGATGGGCCGGCTGGCTGAAGTAGAGGACGTGGCCAATATCGCCGAGTTTTTTGCCAGCGACTTGTCTTCTTTTGTATCCGGTCAACACCTGCTGGTCAACGGTGGCGCAACCAACTAAACTCCCCTGCAGAGCGGGAATTCGACTAATTGGTTTGCCTTGTTTACCAAAGATGCAACCTTATACGATGACGGGAATAAGAAAAATTTCCGGTCTTTTTTCGAGGAGGCGCTGGGGCATGAATATTTTACCAATATTGATAAAGTGGAGAATGGCGGGCTGGATGTCTATGGCAGATTTCACAGTGACCGATGGGGCAACTTTAAAACTTATTTCAGGTTTCATTTGGATGGAGAGGGTAGGATTACCCGGCTCGACATCGGGTAGGCAGACTATTGAGAAATCCGACGTTATGACAAATGATAGGCATATATATGACAAGCGACAGGTTTATATTGGAGAACCCGACGGTAAGGAAAGCCATTGACGCCTTGCAAAATGGAGATGCAAGGGCATGGCTTTCCTTGTTTGTGAAAAACGCTATACTGTACGATCACGGCAATGCGATGGCCGCCGGTGGATTTATTGAAAAATCAATTGGACGCGAGTACTTTACCCGTATCGATAAGACTGAAGAAAACGGACTGTCTGTCTTTGGCGTTTTTCATACCGGTCAGTGGGGGGATTTTCAGGTCTGTTTTCGATTCAGGTTGAATGAAGGGGAAAAGATAAGCCGGCTGGATGTGTTTCAGGCTGCTTATTAATGTTGTTTCTCACTGTAGTTGATCATCCATTGGATCCCGAATTTATCGGTAAACATGCCAAACCAGTCTCCCCATGAAGCTTTTTCGTAGGGCACGGTGATAGTTCCGCCGGAAGAGAGTCCTTCGAATAGTTTTTTTGCTTCCGCTTCACTGTCCGGGGCGACGGCAATGCTTACGTTATTGCCAACCTTCGATTTCGGGCCCATGCCTTCGACCTCATCGGTTCCCATGAGCATGTTTCCATTTCCGACGGGCAGGGCGATGTGCATGATCTTGTTTTGCACGGCGGGGGGTGCTTTCTCAGAGCCGGGGGCATCTTTGAAACGCATGACTGTTGCGAATTCGCCGCCGAGCACTGACTTGTAAAAATTGAAGGCTTCCTCTGTGTTGCCCGGGAAGTTTAAATAGATGTTAAACGTTGCCATTTTGATAAGTTTTTATGATTAAAGGATAATATAAAGCTAGAGTATTCTTTTGGAGTGAAAAGGTGTGGATTAAGACTTTAAGGGGGGAATTGCGACAAACCGGTTGGACCGGATAGGCCGCCCGGCCATTTTTTACAGAGAAGTATTTAGCCTGCCGGACTTTTAAAGCTTAAAATTGGGAACAAGTCGTCCTAGGGTAACAGAAAAATGTGTTTCACGGTGTTAATTTGTAAAGCGATTCGCGTCCTACCCCTGAAACCGGTGTTCTCATTTTTTATCCTCTAAATTCTTTTTATGAAAGCCCGATTTTTTGCTTCCCGGCCTGCGCTGAAAAGGCCCCTTGCTTTAACCCAACAAATGGAACGATCTTCCGGCAGCTCTATAAAAGTGCCCCTTCACCATCTTGTGAACCAATTGCTGATGGGCCTGCAGCCATTGGCCATGAAACGTGGGAATGTAATTCTTAACGGCATAAGCGAGGACCTGTCGATCGAGACAGACGAAAACCTGCTGGCTTATGTTTTATGGAATCTGATGAACAATGCTGTGAACAGCATAAAGAACGAATGCATTCATATTGTAGCCCTGGTTGGAGATGACAGGCTAATGATCTGCGTCAAGGATGTGGGCACTTATTTTTATCAAACCATTTCTCCGGAATACCGAAAGATACAGGATGCAGCGGAAAAACTGGGAGGAAGCATCAGCCTTGACAATGATGGCGTCCATGGTTCCAATATTTCTTTCAGTATTTTAAATCCCCGGATGGCGGCATAAAATTAGTATATGAAAATTATCTTAGAAAGCAAATATTTGATTATTCCTGTTCCCGCCAGGCGGAGGCACTGGGGAGAAAATGAAGATTATCCATTTCCGCCCCCGAACCGGCACTAATTTTAGTGCGGCGACCGACCAGCAACGATACGACCGTCATTCTTATATATGTCAGCAATCCGGCAAACTGGATCAGGGCCGGCTCTGATTGGCAAATTTACCTCCCTGCGCAGAACAGGAAATTTCCCATATCGAATATTATTAGTAATTCAACCGAGGGGGTGGGCAGGGTTTGTTATAACCCAGTTCTTTCTTTTGTGCAGGATAGCCAAACAATTGTACCTCCCCTCGTTGAAACGGGCGTGTTTTACACCTCGGGTTACCGGGCTTATTTCCATAATTGATGCACCGGAAAATTTACCCGGTGCTTCTTTGACCGGGGAGGAGTTAGAGGAGGGGGGTGGTGGGGTGTATTTGCTGATGGCATGGTTTTTTAGCAGATGAGTTATTATGGCAGACGTGCCGACAAATACATCCATCGGACAGCCGGCAGACCGGGTAGAAGCATTTTCCAAAGTGACAGGCAGCGCAAAGTATGCAGCAGATTATCACTTTGACCGGATGGCATATGGGGTGGTTGTTACCAGCTCTGTTGCTAAAGGCCGTATTCTTGCCCTTGATACTTCATTGGCGGCAAGGGCTGTGGGTGTTATAACCGTACTAAGTCATCTCAATGCACCGGAGGTACCCGGTTATATGCATAACCCCATGTCGGCGATACCCATATTTGCGGGTAAGGAGTTCAAACCCTTTCTTGACGACCAGATCCACTTTAACGGTCAGCCCGTAGCGCTGGTTATTGCGGAGACCCTTGATCAGGCTGAGTATGCAGCGTCGCTGGTCCGGGTCCAATACCAACGAGACGAATTTCAGACCGATATAGCTGAAAATGAGGCCAGTGCTTTTACCCCTGAGAAACCATCGGATCATACCAGGGGGAAAGCGGATGCATGGTCAGCCGCGCCTGTTGTTGTCGAGCAGGAATACAGGACGCCGCTGCAGGTGCATAACCCTATGGAACCGCACGCGACTACCGCCTATTGGGAAGGCAATGACCGGTTGTTTATCTTTAATAAATCACAGGGCGTTAAAACCACCCGGCAGCAATTTGCCAAATACTTTCAATTAAAGGAGGACGACGTCAAGGTATATGCTCCTTATGTAGGCGGGGCCTTCGGCAGCGCCTCGCGGATGTGGCCGCAGGAAATGATGGCGGTGCTGGGCGCAAAAAAGACGGGACGCCCTGTTCAGGTAGCCTTACAAAGGGGGCAGGTATTCAATATGGTAGGATACCGGCCGTGTTCCATACAAAAATATGCTATTGGCGCGCAGGCCGATGGAACGCTTACCGGCATCAGCCATAAGGCATATGGGTCGACATCGCGATACGAACAGTTCATGGAGCGTATTCTTGATCCGACCAAATCCATGTATGCCTGTCCGAATGTACAAGCCTCTTATCAATTAGTGGCGCTGGATATGAGCACCCCCTGTCCAACCCGCGGGCCGGGTGAAACCAGCGGGACTTTTGCTATGGAATCTGCTATGGATGAACTCGCCTATGCCCTTCATATGGACCCGCTGGAGCTGAGACAAAAAAATTTTACGGCGATAGATCCATTGAAGGATCTACCCTGGTCCAGCAATCACTTGATGGAATGTTATTCTATGGGCGCAGAAAAATTCGGCTGGAGCAGGCGTAATCCTGTAGTGGGGTCGATGCGCAATGGCCCTATGCTGGTCGGGTGGGGAATGAGTGCAGGGATCTACAAGGCGGAACGTGCCCCCGCCTCGGCCAGCGTAACTGTGCAGGCCGACGGCTTTGCTATGATACGATGTTCGGTGGCCGATACCGGTCCGGGGTCAATTACCATTTTAACCCAGATCGCTGCAGACGCGTTGGGTATACCTGCCCGCCAGGTAAAAATTGCCTGGGCCGATGCGGACTTCCCTTTTGCCCCCCCTCAATATGGCTCGCACACCACGGCTTCAACCGGTTCGGCGGTGTATGACGCGGCGACGGCGCTGAAGAAAAAGTTTATGGATATAGGTGGGATAAAGGATGGGGATGCTTCGGTCAGCTATGTGGGTATTTTGCGGGAACATCGACTACCTCAGCTCGAAGTTACGGTGGAATCCAAACCGGGTCCCGAAAGCGAACGCTATTCGGGCAAATCATTTTCAGCGCATTTTGTGGAAGTGGAGGTTCATCCCCTTACCTGTCAGGTAAAGGTGACCCGTGTAGTATCGGCAATCGATGCCGGCAGGATCATGAATTATAAAACGGCCCGCAGCCAGGTGATCGGGGCGGTAACATGGGGTATTGGGATTGCTTTAATGGAAGAAGGGATTGTCGACCACCGTTATGGCCGGTATGTAAACAATAACCTGGCGGATTATCATATGCCGGTGCATGCGGATATGCCGCCGGTAGAAGTATATTTTACCGACAAGCCGGATCCGGTGATCGATCCGATGGGAGCCAAGGGGCTGGGTGAGATAGGGCTGATCGGTTTTGCTGCGGCCATTGCAAATGCGGTGTATCATGCTACGGGGAAACGGATAAGGCGATTGCCGATAACGCCGGATAAGCTGGTGTGAGGCGGCGCTGCTGGGCGCTTCCGGGTTGCGGCCTGTGGTGGCTGCTGGTTGTGGCTGCCTGTGGCTGCCTGGGCCGCGGCCTTGGTTAGTCGCCGGTTGGGGTGATCTCTTTTGTTTCGACCATCAGCATTACCGTTTTTTTGGGCGCCCTTGTGCGGTGTGTGATTCCTTTGGAAATCGTTACTCCCTGGTTGGGGTTGAGTTCGATGGTATGGTCTTCCAGGTCGACGAATAATTGGCCTTCAAGGACATAGAAAAACTCATCGTCATTGTCGTGTTTATGCCAGTGGTATTCTCCTTCTACTATTCCGATGCGGATGACGCTGTCATTTACCTGGGTTAAAGTTTGATTGAACCATTTGTCGGTGTTTTCGCGTACCAACTGGTTGATGTCCATTTTTTGCAGGTGTTGGAATTTGACATCGAGTCTGGTCACGTAATTAAATTGTTGTTCCATTGTTGCCGCATTGTGGGGGTGAGTGTGTATTACAAGATACAAAAATTATGTGTTAGGCCGGAAGGTTATTCAGAAAATATAAGGTATAACCTAGTTCGAGCTTGTCGTAAATATGAAAGTTAAAACGCTGGTACCAGGGGAGGTTTTGAAGCATAGACGTTTCAAGGAAAACGGGGCGACTTTTTTGGCGGGCGTGGGCTATTACTTCCCGAAGCAGCCGGCTGCCTATGCCCTTGTGCTGGTATAAGGGGTCGACACCGATAAACCATAGATAGACCATCGGTATTTTTGGCTGCTTTTTCTTAATCTGTTTTTCGCGGGTTAGCGTTTTTGAGATGCCAGCTATGCCGATGGCGTTAAAGATCAGTTGAATATCGAGCCAGATGGTGTTTCTTTTTTGATCGGGGAAAAGGATCAGGGCGCATGCGCGCCGGTCCTCCGAGAGCCATACTTCTCCGAATAGCAAACAGACGTCAAATGAATAGGCCGTCAGTGCCTTGAGGTGTGCTTTGCGGTTGTTGCCCTGGCGGATGATATAATTCACGCTTTTGTTTTCATCAAAGGATTGGGTCAGTAGTTCGACCACCAAAGCTTTGTCATTAACTTCTGCCTTTATCATAGTGGTAGATGTTCATTTTCATTTTTCTTTATTTTTAAAATAAATCAGTAATATATTACTTATTTGATTGAAATTTAGAAATTTGGGAGTTGTAAATGACCAATCGGTAATATATTGCTGGTTAAGCTGCTATGGCGATGACTATCCTATCCGGTTTTTTATTTGTTTCATATTCGAATATCAGAGTGCCATCTGTATTGCTCCCGACTTGTTTGAATATTTTGCCATTTATTGAGATAGTGTAGTTTGTGCCGGGCCTTAGATTGTACAACCGGTAAGATAATTTATTCGAAGGGGTGTTGGTTTGGTAATATTGGGTCCAGTAAATTTTATCCGGGCTCCAGCCGCTTATATCAAGTGTAAGTCTGCTGTTTGCCGGGGTTATGATTTTCAGCGAGGTTTTTTCGCTGCTTCCATTAAAATAGGAAAGGGTTGTGTCAGAGCTATAAAAGCCAAAATCGTTTTTTGAGGTAATTTTATATTGGTTGTTTGAAACGCTATATTTATTCATAGTAAGACCAATGGTTAGTTTTTGGCCTCTGAAATTATAGTTTAAGCTTGTGCCCGATAAAGTTGGTGTGATATGAGGATTTAAATAGAACCTGTTGTGAAGGGGATTGATGCCGTAAATAGCCTGGTATAGGCCAACGACGGAAAGACTGTTTCCTGACAGGATATCATCTCCTAACCCATCCTGGTTTGCGCGTCCGTAACGCTGAAAGGCCAGTCCATCTTTTGCATATTGTGCCAGGACATTTTTTACATATTTCAATGCCAGTTCGGGTTTGTAAGCTGCATAGGCTTTTACGGCTATGGAACCCCAGGATAAAAAAAGGTCGCCATTTTCGTATTTTGGGAAAGGGAATTGCCAGTCATTTCCTTCTCCTGCATTATAACTATATATACAAACCGGCCAAAAGAAAAGCTTCTCTTTTTGCATCCGTGTCTCTATGTTATCCAATATTGTTTTTCTCCTGGAATCATCGTCGCAAATGCCATAAGCAATTGCCATAAAGTTTACGGGTGTAACCATGTTATTGCCATGGACAGATCCATCTTTGTCTCTCCAATGGACATAACATTTTTTTTCATCGTCCCAGAAACCGCCTTCTGTGACGGACTTGTTAAAACTGGTTTTCAATTTTTGGGCGGAGGCGCGGTAGCGGGTTTCTTTTTCTGTATTTCCCAATTCCTTTTCAACGGCTGCCCATAAAACAAGGGCGTGGTAGAGTTTTACATTTACAAAGGCATTCTCATAGGAGGCCCAGATAATGTCCAACCAATCGCTTCCTCTTTTCTGCCGATGGCTGTCGGTTATCATCTCCACAAGACCGTTGTCATTGTCGTCTCTTTTTAGTATCCAGTCCAGGGCTTTTTCGCAGGATTGCCGGTGGGTTGCCACCCAGCTTATATCTCCTGTCTGGTCATAGAGATCCGCGACGTTGGTGACAAGATCGGGGTTTGCATCTAATAAATAACCCCATTGCGCTTCATAAAAACCTTTGTCGTTGACTTCGCCCGGCATCATATCTTCATTGCTATAGGCCCATCTTGGCCATACTCTTCCATCGGGTTTTATGGCGTTGTCCCGGTAAAAGTCGAGACAATCCCGGTAGCCTTTTAAATAACTGCTGTCATTTATTGCAAGTCCGATTTGCGCGATATATTGTTCATGCAAACAAATAGGGCCATAGGGGGTATGCCAGCTGTTGCCGCCGAAGTGTTCCTTATCAATAACACCGATCCTTGCGATCGTATTTAAGACTGCGCTTACCTGTTGTCCGTTGATCCCAACCAGTTTTCCACGGCCATACTGATCTTTAAAATCGAAGTAGGAAAGTGTCAGTCTTTGACTGATATTGCCGGCGTTAAATTTATAGGAAGCCCAAATATCCGTTCTGTCACGGATAAATCTTCTTCTTTGCGTGCCGGAGTCCAAACGCGGGAGCATTTCTTTTGGAGAGACCCCGATCGACCAGGCAAGTTTATCCTCTGCGGTGCGGCTATAGTCCATCGCCACTTGATAACCCGGTGCATCCACGGTGATGGCGAGCCCGTTGCCCGTCTTACTGTTCCAGAACCTCGATGAGTTGCTATGCACCCCATAGGTGTCCAATCTTTTATTAAAGAGGTAAAACCAGGCCAGACCGCTATAATCCTGGTAAGCACCATCCCAGGTACTTGTATCACGGAAGATGAAAACCGGGAGTGCTGCTTTTTCTACCACAACCGGAGCGGACAGGTTGCGGTCCACGTCGAATTTGATGGTACTGTCTGTCAGGCTGAAGGTCCAATTCTCGGTTATGGTGAGCTCTTTATTTCCATATACGATGCCGGTAATGGAAATCGAATTGGTATCTACTTTTATGGAAGGGTCGGAGGAAAGGTGTAAAGTGGAATAAACGGCGCCATTGGCCTTGATCTCCGAATAAATACCGGCAGGCCCTTCGATTACTTTCTGACCATTTACAATCAATGACGAAATGTTTGCTTTTTGATCATAATCAAATATCATTTTGATCTTCTTATTACCGAAAAATATCTTTTTACCTGGTATGTCATTTTTTATTTTTATGGTTTGTGCAAAGCAGGTACCGGACATTTCAATGATACAAAAAGCAAAAAAAAGTGGAAAATGCAGGCGGCTTTTAGTTGGCATCGGAAGTTTCATGCTTATTTTTATTTTCATCGGAATCAAAGTACAGCATTTTTTAGTATATGGCAGCGTGCCCATTTCGCCTTTTTTTCCGGGTTTACCGCATTGTTTTCCGGGTTCTCATAAAGGTCCTGTTTGCGGATATCATATGGATCGAAGGCTCCGGAGACTATGTCAAGATACATCTCCGGAGCGCCCCGAAACCTCTCCTGGTCAGGACGAGCGCCAGGACCCTGGAGGCTGAATTGCCTAAGGATAAGTTTATCAGGATACATAAATCTTATATACTGTCGATAGGCAGTATCACTGCGGTACGGAGGAATAGCGTGTTTATCGGGGAACTCGAGCTGCCTGTGGGAGAGACTTACCGGGCAGCTTTACGTCAGCTGACGGGGAAGAATCTGTGAAGAGGGGCTCTTTAGAGCTTAAATATTTCTGCTAGTTTTTCATTCAATTTCTCCCCAAGGATATTGGACGCAATGATTTTCCCCTCCGGATCCAGCAAATAATTCTGCGGTATGGCCTGGATGCCATATAGTTTGGCTACCGCATTGTCCCAGAATCTCAAATCGGAAACATGCGTCCAGGTAAGCCCGTCCTTGTGGATGGCAGCCAGCCAGGCATCTTTTTTACCCGGCTGGTCGAGCGAAACACCCAATACGGTAAAACCTTTCTCATTGTATTTTGCAAAAGCCTTTACCAGGTTTGGGTTTTCGGCGCGGCAGGGGCCGCACCAGCTGGCCCAGAAATCGACCAGTACATATTTACCCCTGAAGGCGGAGAGCTTTATCAGATTGCCGGAGGTATCGGGCTGTTCAAAATCGGGCGCCACCTTACCGATGGCGGTGATTTTATCTGCATTCACTTTATCCACGATACGCCTGCCGAAGGGGGTAGATTTATAGTCGGGTGAAAGCTTATTGTACAAAGTCTCCAGTTTATCGGCGTCAAGGCCGTTGGACGAGGAAGACAATACATACATAGCGGCAAATGAATGGCTGTTAGCGGTGATGAATTGTTCAAGCCTTACCGCTTCGGCGGGTTTATCTTTTGATACCGCCGCCCCGCCGGCAGCATATGCATTGTACAAATCGTTTTCCGGCGCGCCGCTCACGGTAGTGGCGCTGATAGAATCCATCGCGAATTTCATTTGGATATCATTCGGGTTTGTAACCAATATGCCCCAGGGACTGTAACCATGCTTTTTCTTTACTTCGGCCTTACTATAAAACATATAGCGGCCGGGCTCTTTATAAGGGGCGGTTATTGTAAACTGCCCGTTTTGCACTATGGCGGAATCATGTACGCCGATAGCGAGGTTGTATATTACTACTTCTTCGCCGTTGTATACGGGGTCCGTGGTACCGGTAAACCGGATGGTGGCAATGCCCTTGAAAACTTCCGATAGATTTTTATCCAGCTCTTCGTGCGCTGAGGCGCCTTCACCGTAGCGGGCAATGATTTTGCCCGAAGGATCGATCAGGACCTGGGTGGGCAGGGAATGGATGCCGAACAGCTCGCTGATGTCATTGGTTTTGTCGTAACCTTTTACCGCATCGTGTTTTAAGCCGCGCAGCACCTGCCGCCAGGGAAGGCCATCTTTGGCCACTGCCTTATGCCAGGCGGTCGTATCGCGGTCGTCATCGGCAACGCCGATGACTTCAAATCCTTTGTCTTTATACTGAACATACAATTCCTTCAGGTGAGGATTGCCTTTGCGGCAGGGCACGCACCAGCTGGCCCAGAAATCGACCAGCACGTATTTTCCTTTAAAACCGGAAAGGCTCAGGGGCCTGCCATTGATATCGGCGGCGCTGAAGTTTTTGGCCATGCTGCCAGGCGAACCCGATTGCAGCTTGGCTATTTCTTCCGCTATCATTTTACCAAAGCTGGTTTGCTGTGTAGCGGTTCCTAAGCGGTCATAAAACAGCTTTATTGAATCAATGGATAAGCCATTTACATAAAACCGCAGGTAATAAGCCGTTACGACAGAAGTAGGGTGCGTTTCAAAATAATGGTAGTTCAGCTTAGCGATGCGTGCATTGTAGGGTTCAAACTGATCATGAATGGCGGCCGTCCTGTATTTAAGGGTATCCAATTCCTTTTCGGACGCGTTGTTTTTTTTAGCATCCATATAGGCTTTGCCGGCGGCGCTGTAGCTGGCCGAAAGCGGTTGCATTTCCTTCCGGATGGGCTCCTGCGCCTTTTCAAACTGCACCCACTCTTTTTGCGCGGCAGAACCGGTCAATACCGCATCTTTAATATTTTTACTGTCCACGCTGAGCTGCATAACAGCCGGTTCCAGGAACAGCTGGGTACCATTGTCATTGTTCATGCCCGCCTGCTTTGCCCGCAGGTAAGCCATTGTAGGTTCCGTAATAGCCCCTTTGAAAGAAAAGTCGCCGTCTTTTACAACACAGCTGTCTTTTACCCGCGTATTGCCGGCATCGGTATAACTGAGGTATAGCATGTCTCCGGGCTGTCCTTTGTATTTACCGTTCACTACAAATGCGCCTGTATTTGTTTGTGCATGAGCTTGCAGCAACGAGGCAGCGCATATGCATAGCAGATGTATTATTTTTAGTAATGACATAACGATTATTATTGGGGATTTTGTTTGATATTGGGGTTTTCCGACAGCACATCATCCGAAATACGCATAATCACTTTTCCGTCTGTAGGATTTACCGTGAGCGCGGGCGAATTAAAAGAGCTGTAATTACGCACCATCGGCAGGCCGTTGCGGAAATAATCAAAGCTGCTGTGACCTTCAAATGCCAGTTCCAGCCTGCGCTCGGTAAGTATTGCATCAAACAATGCCTGCCCGCTGAGTCCCGTCAGCGCAGCCAGGCCCGCCCGGGTATGGATGACATTCAAATCGGTCAGCGCGCCTGTATTGTCGCCCTGTTTTGCTTTTGCTTCGGCGCGGTTGAGGTATATCTCCGCCAGGCGCAGGTAGTGCACCGGGGCATAGCTGTAATAAACCCCGATGGTCGTGTACTTATACGAATATTTCATACAGCCCAGGGTATCCGTATTGTTGTTGGGGTATTTATCCTTCTTGTAAAAATTCCGGCGTAGATCGGCCGGCGCCAGCAGGCTGAGAAAATCCGGTGAAGCCTTTGCCTGCCCGGTGCTGTAACCGGGGTTCCCGGTATAAGTACCGCCGGGCACCATCAATAGGCGGGGCAGGAAACTGGTAACGCCATCATTGTTGATGGCCCAGACGGTTTCCGTATTGGCCTGGTTGCTGTTGTTGTAATAATTGGCATAGGCAGTACCCTGCAGCAGGCTGTATCCCCCGTTCAGGATGACGGAATCGGCATACTGTTGCGAAAGTTTTGCAAAACCGGCATTGGGCGCTGAGAATGTTCCGCTCATATACAGGTACACGCGCGACAGCAATGCAAACACGGCATATCGGCTGGCATAGCTGTTCACCTTTTTCTGCGTGAATTTGCCGGTGGCATCGGTCAAATCCCGGATGATCTGGTCATAGGTTTGCTTTACCGTGGCCCTGAGCGGCGGGGTAAAGCTGGTAATCGGCTCCAGAATTATGGGAATACCGGGATTGGTTTCCGGACTTTGATAATAAGGCATCCCATACAGGCGCACCAGGTTAAAGTTGATGACCGATCTTAAAAAAAGGTTTTCCGCTTTGGCCTGCAGGATGGTGGGGTCGGTTTCAGTTGAATCTACATGGCTCAGTACGGTATTTACGCCCAGCAATGCCTGGTAAGAGGCTTGCCAGAAAGCATTGGAATAACCAAAATCCTTGGAAGATGAATTGGTGAAATTAAAAGCATCCACATCCTGTGCGGCCTGACTGGAGGTGGAGGTAGCATCAATGAACCTGACATTATTGCCCCTGAATTCACTGAGGTTAAACCAATACGACTCATACGAGGTTATCGAAGACGGTCCCGCCAGGTAAGCATAATTGCCAATAGTGGCCTTGGTATAGCCATTGGGCGTACCAAATTGCTGGTCTTCAAAGTTTACGTTATGGGGAGCCAGGGAGTCCAGTTGCTTGTTGCATGATACGGCCAAAGCCAGTATGGCCAGTCCTGCCAGGGACTTAAAAACCCGGTTATATAAAACAGTAATTTGCATGATGCCATTAATTTTGAGTTGATTAAAAACTGAGACTAATACCGGCCATGATTCTCCGTGGCATTGCACTGGCAATACCGGTTCCGCCAAACGAATTGGATGTACCACCCACGGTGGCTCCTTCGGGATCGGCCGCGTACAGGTCTTTCGATTTCAGCACAAATACGTTGTCGGCACTCAGGTAGACCGTGGCCGAAGCGATTCTTGCCTTATGCATAAGCCCTGCAGGCAGCTCATACGACAGGCGCACATTGCGCAGGCGTATATAGCTGGCGTCCACGTATAGCAGGGAAGAAGATATATTGGTGGCTCCCCGCGTTAAAAAACCGCTATTGCCGCGCGCGTCAACGTCGTAATAATTCGGGTAATTGGCGGACTTATCGCCGGGACCCTGCCAGAAACGAATAGCCCCGTTTGGCTGGGGCAGGTTGAAGCCGCTTTGCCAGGCGGTAGGATCCACAAAGCTACGCACGGAATTATTCATGATTTTGTTGCCATACACGAAGTTGAAGAGCATGCTCAATGAAATGCCCTTGTAACGAAACGTATTGGTAAACCCGCCGAAGAACTTAGGTGTGGCCGAACCTACATTCCGGTAGGCCCTGTACCCGTCCTGCTTTGCCAGGGGAATGCTATCCACCAGCACAATGCTCTTATCGGACATTACGCGTTCAAAAATTGGCCGGCCATTGTCCGGGTTCACTCCATCGTATTTTATGGCTTTCAGCGCATTGATATCATCGCCTACGTGGCGGTAATAAGCACCGCTATACCCGTCTTTCAATGAATCGCCGTATATTTTTGTGAGCCTGTTCTTATTGAAGCTGATGTTGAAATCCGTTGTCCAGCTGAAATCTCTCGACACAATGTTATTGGTGGTCAGCGACAGTTCCAGGCCTTTATTGGTCAGCTCGCCAATGTTCCTGATTTGTGACGGGAAGCCGATGTAGCTGGGCAGCTGAACGGTTTGCAGCAATCCGCTGCTGCGCCGGTTGTAATAATCCACGCTTAGGCTAATACGCTTCCACAAAGCCATATCCAGGCCGAGATTAGTAGTATAGGTAGTTTCCCAGGTGATCTGGTCATTGCCCAGGCGCTGGAGGGTAGAACCGACGGTACTTTGATCATTATAACGCAACAGATCCTGGTAAACGGTAAAGTTGAGGTAATCGGCGCCGGCTTCCCGGCCGGAAGTTCCATAAGAAGCGCGCAGTTTCAGGTTGGAAACAGGCTTGATTTGCTGCATGAAGTTTTCCCTGCTCAGCATCCAGCCTCCGCTTACAGAATAAAAAGTGCCGTAACGGTGGGTCACGCCGAAATTGGTAGACGCATCCCTGCGCAGCGACAGGGCAGCAAAATATTTTTCTTTATAACTGTCATTCAGTTCCGAAAAAACAGAAAAAGAGGCCTTATCTACTGCAGTATTGGTTGTGGAAGGAGTCGCCACGATGCCATTCTGCGCATTGGTATAGGTGCCATACGACAGGAAGGCGCCCAGGTTTCTTTCGCCGGGGTAGACATTGTTGTAAGCCGATACCGCAAAAGTTTCAGTATGTGTTTTACCATATTCCTCCCCTACCAGCGCCGTCAGGCTGTGCTGACCGAAACTCTTGTTAAAGTTAATCATATTGGAAGTAAGGAAATAACGGGTTTTCGTATCGGTTATAGACAGCTCCCCGTTTACCCAAACCCGGCTGGAAGCCGCACCATCCCAACGGCCGCGATAGGTACGCGGATCTTTATAAGCATTTACGTTATTATAGATATACTGGAAGTTATTGGAGCTCTGGAGTGAAAGCCAGGGGGTAATATCGTATTTCAGCTTGCCCGTTGCAAAATAGCTCTGGCGCTGGGTAAGGATCGTATTATAGGTGTGGGAATACAACGGGTCGTCATAATATTGCACACCGCGTGCGCCGGTGGGTTTGTATATATAATTAGGCACGGAATCGGCCAGGCGCCCGTTGGCATAGGTCGTAGGCACCCAGGGCTGAAACAGGTAATATTGAGTTTCGCTGTTGGTTTGGGTATATTTATCAATAAGCGCATTGGTATTTAGCGCGAAGCTAAGCTTGTTCGAGATCTTCTGATCGATATTGAACCGGACCGACTTGCGGTCCAGGTTGTCGTCAATCAGTGTGCCGTCCTGTGTTGTCCAGGTTACCGCCCCGAAAAACCTTGTCTTGTCATTGCCGCTGGAAAGAGACAGGTTCGTACTGCTTTGATTGCCATTGGTAAAGAAAGCCTTGTTATTCCAGTCCGTGTTCGTATTGAGATCGGCATCTGTGTATATCCGGGTGGTATTGAAATAATTCTGGAAACTGCCGTAGGTGGTTTGCAGCGAGCTGGGACCACCGGTAGTCGAAGGCGCGGCATAAAGCGCCTGCATATATTTATTAATATGCGTTGTAAGCTCGGGGGTGTTCATGAAATTCACCAGCCGGTTGTTTTGCACCTGTCCGTAATTCATATCCAGGTTCACGTTCAGCTTGCCGCTCGCGCCATGTTTTGTCGTGACCACTATAACGCCCTGGGCGGCCCTCGATCCGTAAATGGCGGTAGAAGCCGCATCCTTTAGAATAGTGATGCTTTCTATATCGCCCGGATTTACGATATCCTGGAGGTTCGCCGCAGTGGTAATAATGCCATCCATTACAATCAGCGGCCCGTAATTGGTATTACTCGCATCATTCATGCTGGCCTGGCCGCGCATGAGCACCTGCCCGCGATTGGTCACGCTGCCGCCGGTTTCCACGATGTACAGGCCGGTGGCCTTGCCCTTAAGCATGGCCAGGGTATTGGCGGTAGATACGTCTTTCCGCAATTCGTTGCCGCTGATGCTTTGCACGGAACCGGTTATTTCACTTGCTTTTTTTGAGGAATAGCCGGTTATGACCATTTCGGATAAACTGGTTTCTGCCGGTACCAATACGATGCGCAGGTGGTTGGATTGCGTAGTCACAGGCATTCGCAGGGATGTATAGCCTATGGAAGAGATATATAATACTGCATTGCCGGTGACGGCCTGCAGTGTAAATTCTCCTTTTGCATCGGTTTGCGTTCCCTCGGGAAGGCGGGTTACGCCGGTAGGCCCGCCTGAAGGCCATTTTATGATGATCGATACACCGGCAACGGGTTTGCCGGTTTCATCCACCACGATGCCTGTAAGCGGCCCGGGCGGGGTTTCGACGGCATCGGGCCGTTGGGGCGGCTCGGACGTTTTCTGTTTTATAACAATTGTTTTGTCGATAATAACATAGGTGAGCGGCTTGTCTTTCAGGCACAATTGCAACACCTGCTCAATGCTGGCATCGCGCACATCGATGCTTATTTTTCCGGCCTGTTGCAATAACTCGGAGTTGTACAGGAAATCGAAGGGCGCCTGCTTCTGGATTTGCTTAAATACTTTCTGGAGCGGCGCATTTTTTTCTGACAGGGTAATTTGCTGCGCATATCCTTTTGCGCTGACCTGCAGGCAGGCTGCCAGTAAAAAGAATGCTGTTAGCTTCATAATAAGCAGTGTTTGTGTTACATACCTGCCATGGGTAAACCCTCGGCGGGCAATAGCCTTAAAATTCATAACTTTGTTGCGTTTTGGTTAATAATAGCAGTCTTTCCTGATTGTATAAATAGATTAGCCTGAACATCCGCCGCTCCGTATCTCACCACGGGGCGGTTTTGTTTTTGGCAACCGGTATAAACTTTGTTAATGGATATTTTTCAGTGAGGATAAGACAAAGAAATTCCTTTGGCAAGACAAGCTATTGCTGTAAAAAGCGTCGTTGATGCGCTGTATATTTCAATATTTCTTTATCAATAAGGCATTACTTCTATGTTTCTTCCGTCCACGCGAAAACGAACTACGCCCGTTGTTTCCAGCATCTTCAGGACTTGCGACAGGTTTACATTGCGCGATATGGTTCCCCCGATATGGTTGGTAATCGTTCCCTTATATTCCACATTCACATCATACCAGTTGGCAATCTGCCGCATCACCGTGCTGATGTCGGCGGTTTCGCCGAACTGGAATTTGCCGTCTTTCCAGGCCACCACCTCTTCCAGGTCAACATTGTCCGCTACACTTATACTTTTGCTCACCTGTGCCTGCTGGCCGGGTTTAATTACAACATGGCCTGCCCCGTTGCTTACCTGTACCGATCCTTCCAGCAAGGTTACATTGAGGCTGTTTTCCTCATCGTAGGCATTAATATTGAAATGGGTTCCCAATACTTTTATTTCCGTATCGCCCTTTTTTACAATAAACGGCTTTGCAGCATTGTGCGCCACTTCAAAATAGACCTCACCGGTTATTTCCACCCGCCGCTCCGAACCGGCAAAAACCGTAGGATAGCGTACTGAAGAAGCCGCATTTAGCCACAGTTTTGTGCCATCGGGCAATACCACCTGGAATTGGTGGCCGCGCGGAACCGTCAGCGTATTATAGTTTACTTCAGCCCCGGCCGGATGCTGTACCTGGTATGTCAACCGGTCGTTGTCCAGCAAAACATCGGTGGCTCCCTGCGTGGCCAGTTTTCCTTTCTTGAGGCTGTCCAGTACCAGCTTGCTGCCATTGGCCAGGGTAAGGATGGCCCCGTTGCGGCCAGGCGCAATTTCCGGCGCCGTTGGCGGCGCAGCAGCCAGCTCCTTTTGAGCCGGAGTATGGAACCTATAAAAAGCGGCTCCGCCCAGCAGCAGGATAATCGCGGCGGCCGCAGCTATCCGCAGCCAGCTGCGTCTTAATAAATGAATGCGATGCACCGTCGGGGCGGGCACAGGCTGTGCAGCCATTTTTTCCCGGAGCAGCCTGTTTATGCGTTGTCTTCGCTGCGAGGGCTCCGCCGCTTCATACGCATCGGTCATGAACGTGTGTTCCAGCTCGGCTTCCAACAGTTTGCGATATTCTGTTTGCTCCAGCAGCCGAGCAAAAACGGTGCGGTCTTCAGCCGTCAAACTGCCGGTAATATATTGTTCAACCAGTTCCTTAAAAGATTCAGGGTTCATGTACTTTAGTTGGTGTCTGTGTATAAAGACGCTGTTCGGCAACCAGGCGGGCAGGGTAAAATCAAACTTTTTTTTATGGCAGGGCAAACGGCAGCAGGCAAGCCAGCAGAAAAACACCTGCATAATCACCCGTGTAACGCAAAAATTCACGCAGGAAATTAAGTGCCAGGATAATATGGAATTTTACGGCGCTTTTTGAAATACCCAGCCGCCCGCTGATTTCTTCATAGCTCAGGTGCTCTATCCGGCTTAGGGTAAATACTTCTTTTTGCCGGGGCGACAGGCGCTGGATGCCTTCCATAATGGCCGCGTAGGTTTCTTTGTAATGGTATTGTTTATCGGGCAATAGCAGGTCTTCGGTAATATCCGCGTTATCGGGGCTGGTGGTAATTGTTACCTTTTTTCGGATACCAGACACCAGCTGGTTGCGGCCAAGGATAAAAAGATAGTTTTTAAACTGCTCCACTTCCGGCAGGCGGTGGCGGTTGGTCCATACTTTCATGAATATATCCTGCACCAGCTCTTCAGCCACTTCATACGACTTGATATAAGTCAATGCATGCGAGAACACCTTATTGCGGTAGGCATCCACCAGCACTGCAAACGCCGCCTCGTCGCCCTGCGCCACCCGTGTAAGCAGTTCCTTTTCATTATATACAGAATTATACTCCAATTCATAAAGATAATAAGTTACCGGCGTTCTTGTGTTATTGTCCTGTTTATGGCAGAGGTGATTCGATAATCTGGCGATTGGCGTCCGGGATCGATCTTTCCCGCCGGGTGATGAACAGGATCATGGACAACATGACCAGGAACAGCGCCATCGTAAAGCATAGGCCGATTCGAAGACCAAGGCTATCGGCCAGGTAGCCTATCGCCGGGGGACCGACAAAAAATCCGCTGTATCCAATCGTGCTGGCGATGGCAATGCCGGCTGCCGGTTCGATCCCCTTTATATTACCCGCTGTGGAATAGGTAACCGGCACTACATTCGACAACCCGGCTCCCACGAGGAAAAGCCCGATCAGTACGGCGGGGGCGTTGACAAAAAGCAGGACGATAGCCAGTCCGGTGATTGCGGCAAAACAGCTGCAAAATAAAATGGTCTTTTTCCCTATGGCATCGATGAGCCGATCGCCGAAAAGGCGGCCGATCGTCATGGCGGTCGCGAACGAACCGACGGCGAGAGCGCTGAAGGCTTTTGTCCTGCCCACGACCGTGTGCATGTAAATGGCGGACCAGTCGACCATGGAACCTTCCCCGGTCATTCCGCAAAAGCCTACGATGGCGATGAGCCAGATCAGGAAGGGGATGTTTTGCCGGTGGCTCTTCCCTGTTTGTTGTTTTGCCGGGACGGGCTGATTTCTCCCGATGATGGGTGCTACGACGGCCAGGGCGATCAAACCAGCTATGGCTACCAGCAACAATTGGGGACGAAGGGGATAATGGTAATTGGCAAACAGGGCTCCCGAGCCTGCCCCCAGCGCCATGCCGATGCTATAGGCTGCATGAAAGGAAGACATGATCGTCTTTTTGTATGCCCTTTCCACGAACACGGCCTGTCCATTCATTGTGATGTCCATGGCGCCGGAAAAGAAACCGGTCATCAGAAAGCTGATCCGGCCGATCCAGATATTGGAGGAAATGGGGATAAAAGGGATGATACAGCAAAACAAAAGCCCCGAAAAGATGGTCAGTTTTCCGCTGTTATACCGGGTGGTCAGCCAGCCGGTGAGCGGCATTGCTATCAGCGCGCCGATAGCTGTCATAAAAAGCATCGTTCCGAGTACACTGTTGGACACCCCGAAGAAATCCTTCAGCTCCGGCAGCCGGCCGGTACAGTTGGCGTAAACGAAGCCGTTCACAAAGAAGTAAATGATAATGGCTATCCTGTATTGAAGGTGTTGGTTCATGCGGTGTTGGTTCATGCGGTGGTTATTATTTGACAAATATCCATGTCGCGGGGGTGCATTTATTTCACCTGTTTTTCCAATAATTACACTAAATTGTCATGTTCGGAGGATCAAAGGACAAACAAATACATGAAGAAAGCAAATTTTGAGAAGATTGAACCGATCGAAGGTTCCTCCTTCTTCATGGCGTATAATAAGGAACCGTTTTTATGCCATGCCGATTTCTGGCATTTCCATCCCGAATTCGAGATCGTGTATGTGCCGCATGGAAGCGGCAGGCGTCACGTCGGTCATAAGATCAGCCGGTTCGAGGATGGAGACCTGATCCTGCTGGGGCCGAACATTCCGCACAACGCTTTTAATTTCGGATTTGAACAGGCGGGATACGAGGAATATGTTATTCAGTTCAAGATCGATCAGATCGAAAAAATGGCGGATATCTTCCCGGAGTTTTCGCGCGTCGCCCGTTTGCTGGCAAAGGCCCGGTCCGGCATCTGTTTTAACGGGTATGACAAACACCGCATCGGGGAGATGATAAAGGAAATGTATGCTCTCTCGTGTTTTCAACGTCTGATCCAGTTGTTTGTCGTGTTGCGGGAGATGTCGCTGTTGTCCGGTTTTGAAGACCTGGAAACAAAGAAATTCCTTTCCGTCAACACGGCCTATGTAAAGCGCATCGAACAGGTTTACCAGATCATACAAAAGCAGTATCAGAATGATCTTTCCACGCGGGAGATAGCGTATGAATTGTCGATGACAGAAAGTTCCTTCTGCCGGTTTTTCAAAAACGCCACCGGTAAGACCTTTAAAGCGGCTCTGACAGAGGTGAGAATTGAGAAGGCCAGCGCCCTGTTGCTGCATTCCGATCTGTCTGTAGCCAGTATTGCGTCCCAGTGCGGATTCAATACTATTTCACTCTTTAACCGGTTTTTTAAAGAGCTTACGGAAAAGACACCCAAGGACTACCGCCGATCGATCCGCTTCACAATAGATGCGGGGATGGATACGGAGAAAACACTTTCAAATACCCGGCATTGAATAATTTAAATTCGATAGAAGAAGTAATAGGATCCACGGATATTTACCTGGTGGATCAGATCATGAAAGGCAGGTATAAAACGAACGACATCATCCTGGATGCGGGCTGCGGATCCGGCAGGAATCTGCATTGGTTCCTCCGGAATAATATCGTCGTTTACGGCATAGACCAGGACGCCCATCTTATCCATGATCTCCAGCGCCGGCATCCGGCGGTCGCGGAGCGACTGTTGCGGGCGGGAGTAGACAAGATGCCGTTTGAGAATGATCAATTCAACCACATTATCAGCAGTGCGGTATTGCATTTTGCCCGGGATACTGCACATTTTCAAGACATGATAGCGGAAATGGTGCGTGTTTTAAAACCTTCAGGTTCGTTATTCATCCGAATGACCTCCGATATCGGTATTGAAGGTAAGGTGCAGCGGGTAGGAGACGGGGTGTATGACATACCCGATGGCTCGCGCCGGTTTCTGCTGACCAGGAGTTTGCTGGCGGGTGTTATGCGAAACAACGGGCTGTCTTTTTTGGAGCCGCTGAAGACGGTTAATGTGGAGGATGTCCGGTGTATGAGCACGGTGGTGGTGGGGAGGTGAATGTAATAAGTTATACTGTGCAAAATCAGACCCTTAACGAGCCACGGAACCCTCTGGCGGCATAGTATGATTCTGCACCGTTGTGATACACGAAGACAGTGCCGTAGCGGTAATCAGCAAAGATGGCGCCGCCGAGTTTTCTAATATCAGAAGGTGTTTTCACCCAGCTCGACGTTTTGGTATCGAACTTTCCAAGTTTCTGCAACTCCCGATATTGTTCTTCCGATAAAAGCTCAATGCCCATGGTCGTTGCCATATCAACAGCGTTATTTTTTGGTTTAAATTCTTTCCTTGTCTCAAGCGCTTCGCGGTCGTAACAAAGACTTCTGCGGTCTTTAGGGCTTTCCTCTGAGCAATCATAAAAAATGTATTCGCCTGTTTTTTTATCATGATCTACAACATCCGGTTCACCGCCAGTTCTTTCCATTTCATAAAGTGACTGCAGTTTTTCAGTATTAGCTTTCAGTTTTGCTTCTACTTTAGCCCATTCAAGACCTTTATGGCGGTTCATGTTTTTCTCAAAACGGGCTTTCAATGCTCTGAGTAGTTCTTCACGTTGTTCTGCTGAGAACGTCTTTTTATTAATGTTGTTCATACTTTTATATTAGATCTGTTGAATAGGTTTGTCAAAATTCATTGCGTAGTATAATTCAAAAGTCTGTTAAATTTTTTTGCATGCCATGCTTTCCGCGTCTTTTTTTAATTCTAAACCACTTGCATATAAACCGAAACTCAATGCTGCGTACCTGGTTGGCAACCAGGAATTGGGTAAGATGCCATTACCACCAAAGGCAGAATTGCAATGGTGGTACCAATTTTATTTTGCCACAGAACGTGGCAGGGCCGGCTATGAAAAATATCGCAACGAGTTTTCAAAACTCATTTGGCAAACGGCTTCGCCGAAGTGGGATTTTGATGATGAGACGTTCAATCGCACGGCGGCGTCTTTCACAAACCCCGACCATGTCGCGATAGTTATCCATAATTACCGCTGGCGGATGGGGATAGCAAAAGGAGAGCGGAAATATGACGGGCTGGAAAAGCAGCTTGCCACTGGGCCACTCATCACTATACCTGCCATTACGCTTGAAGGCGACGCCAACGGCGCGCCGCACCCGGACCCCGGTTCCTATGCCGGAAAATTCACTGGCAAATATGCTCATGCGCTCCTAAAGGGTATTGGCCATAATTTGCCACAGGAGGATCCGAAAGCTTTTGCGGATGCAATCATGCAGGTTGATAATTATGTTAAATAATGACTATTGCCGAAATCCTTCTGGCGCTATTAACTCATAGAGCTTAAATGATAAAGAGGCTGTCTCAAAAAAATTTTTTGAGACAGCCTCTTCTCTGGTGGAGATTACCGGAGTCGAACCGGTGACCTTTTGCATGCCATGCAAACGCTCTAGCCAACTGAGCTAAACCCCCATTTTGTTGTCGCGGCCGGTAGCTGTGAGGCGCGGGCGCCAGATTTGGGAGTGCAAATATAGAGGATTTTGGATTAAACAATTCAAAATTTCCGGGTGTTATTTGTTTAGTTTGCAACTCAATCCAATGTTATGGGGATCGGAAGACAAATTGCCGAATATTTCTTTCTCAAAAAGCGGGATCCGAATGCGCCGCATACGGGGGCGATGAAGTTTATGCACGGGGTCAACCGGCTTTCATTTTTCATGTTTTTGCTGGCGTTAATTGTGATTATCGTGCGGCTGCTTTTTTTCAAACATCATTAAGGGGGGCCCACGTCATCATTGTGGGAAGGGGGTAGGGGAATGCGAGCCGCTTAGGCCGGGGTATGGCCGGAGGTTTGTTTGTGCATGAAGCGGAGGATGCTTTCGGCGGCATTGGCGGAGGCGTGGCCGCCCTGGCTGAGGAGTTCTTTGAGGTTGAGGTAGTCGATCCGGAACTGCTGCTGGCGGCTGGCATTGTGGAGGAGGTCGTCCAGTTCGCGGCGGAGGTTTTCGGGGGTAAGCTCGTCCTGGATCAATTCTTTTACGACCAGTTTGTCCATAATCAGGTTGACGAGGGAGATGTATTTTACCTTGATCAGGCGTTTGGCTATTTGGTAAGAGACGGCGCTGCCTTTGTAGCAGACGACTTCGGGTACTCCGAAAAGGGCGGTCTCGAGTGTGGCGGTGCCGGAGGTGACGCAGGCTGCCTGTGCGGTTAAGAGCAGGGAATAGGTTTGGTTGCGTACGGAGGAGACGTTGGGATATGGGGACAGGAGGTTTTGATAAAAGGAAGGGTCCTGGCCGGGGGCCTGGGCGACGACGAACTGGCAGTCGGGGAAGAAGCGGCTGGTTTCGAGCATAACGGGCAGTTTTTTGAGGATCTCCTGCTTGCGGCTGCCGGGGAGGAGGGCGATGATGGGCTTGGCGGGGGGG